>ERZ779654.1265-NODE-1265-length-12402-cov-1.569693_pt1 | contig 12402 bp, 7 predicted proteins | sample MGYA00511075_ERZ779654 | MGnify/ENA primary metagenome ERZ779654 (study PRJEB29588, sample SAMEA2155636) | human gut metagenome | biome: human gut; feature: human-associated habitat; material: faeces | place: Denmark | collected 2008/2010 ...
TTCCAGGCGCAAACAGCGCCGCCCTTGCCTGGGACGATGATTTCGGCGAATTTTACAAAAAAAGATACTGCAGCAAAACAGAATATTATTTTCCGTTGTTCTCTGCTGAAAGTCCGCAAGCAGAAACGCCTGAAAACATTATGCGGCAAAACAATATTACGATTTTCGGCCGTCCCTATTTAAATCTCCAAGAGGCCGTCAACCGCTCGCTTACTGTATCCGATGAAGTTTTCGTCCGTTTGCAGGCAATTAACCGCATGCGCGAAAACAATAACCGCCGGCCCGACGACGGCATAAACTTTTTCACCCGCCGCAAATATACGCCTTCCGGCCAAAAAGGCCGCTGCGGGCTGCCTGTTTTTAATATAACGCAAATTCCCGGCAGTAAAGCCTTCAAAATAAAAAACTCCCGTTCCGCTTCTCAGGCGAATAACCGGGAGACAGGCGCCCCCCAAACTGATATTGCCGCAGGCTGCAGCATTCAGCCTCCCGCATTGCAGCCGGTTTCCCTCAATCAGATTTTCCCTGCCCAACTGTCGGAATTTCCATCCTTTAATGAAATTTCCGTATTGGCCGCACAGCAACAAATAACCTTTTTGGAAACGAAAGGCATTACCCGCAACAGCCTGCCCGTTCCCGCTCTGTTTAACGGCGTAACCCGTTGCATTCTTGTCAATAAAAGCTTTTCGGAAGGAGAACGCCTGTTTGCTGCCGCCGATATCGTTTTGACACTCGCAGACAGTCCCCGTACCGCCGGATTACAACGCCTCGCCGCCGAAACATCTTCCTTTTATCCTATCATGCGCGCCCGGGCTGCCGCCGATTGTCCGAACCGCGCCAATACACCGGCTGCCAAGTCGTCAGAAGCTTCCGACAACAAAAATTCCCCGCTGTCCCAAACCGATTTTTGCGCTGCGTTATCCGCCTGTTTTGAGGATGCCGTCGCCAAATACAAATAATTGCCGTTTTTTCTCTGGAAAAGCCCCGCCGTTCCGTCATAACCTCCGGCAGCCAATTTAATCCCTGATAAAACTCGGACTGACCAAACTGAAAAATCCGCCGCAATCTCCGGCGGCTAACTCAATCCCTGATAAGCCCCAGACTAACAAAGCTGAAAATCCGCTACAGTCTTCAGCGGCTGATTCAATCACCTGCGTCTGGTTCAACCTCCGACAGCTAATTCAAAGCTGCCCCGATAAGCTCCCGTGCATAAGGTGTCTGCGGATTATTAAAAATTTCATCTGCCGTCCCCTGCTCAACAATCCGCCCCCGGCGCATAACTGCCACCTCGTGCGAAATTTCCCGCACCGCCCGCATATCGTGCGAAATAAACAGATACGCAATGCCCATCGCATTCTGTATCCTCTTAAGCAACGCGATAATCTCCGCCTGCACGGTTACGTCCAATGCCGATGTCGGCTCATCTAATATCATAATTTTCGGCTCCACGGCCAATGCGCGCGCAATGGCAATTCTCTGCCGCTGTCCGCCGGAAAACTCATGCGGATATTTTGCTAAGATTTCCTCGCCGGACAGCCCGACCTCTGTCAGAACTTTCTTGACCTTTGCCGTTGTTTCTTCACCGCTCAGCCTCGGAAAATGCACGGCCAGCCCTTCGCCAACAATCTCTTCGATTGTCATCCGTGGGTTAAGGGAATTATACGGATCCTGAAACACAATCTGGACATTTTTGCGAAAGTCCTTTTCGTTGCGAATATGTACCGACTTCGCCGTCAATATTTCCCCCCGGTACTTGGTCAAATCCGCCAGACACATGCCAAGAGTCGTTTTTCCCGAACCGGATTCGCCGACAACGCCGAGCGTCTTGCCCTCGTAAAGTGCAAGCGAAACATTCCGCACCGCATCAATCTTTGTACCCGGTTTCCCCCACAGATTCTTTTTCAGTACAAAGCTGACTGATATGTCCCGCGCTTCCATCAATTTGCGGGATTTAAAATCCTGCCGCGGCGCCGTATGGTGAAACGCTGCCAGCAGTTCCTTTGTATACGGATGGATTGGCGCGTTAAAAATATTGCCGACGCTGCCCTGCTCGACAATAACCCCTTGCCGCATAACCAACACGCGGTTAGCAATTTTCTTGACCACATTCAAATCGTGAGAAATAAACACAACCGCCATGCCGAATTTTTCTTTCAGCCGCAGAATCAGCTCCAAAATCTGTTTCTGCACGGTTACATCCAACGCTGTCGTCGGTTCGTCGGCAATAAGGACTTTGGGATGGTTGGCAACCGCCATCGCAATCATAACGCGCTGCCGCTGTCCTCCGGACAGTTCAAACGGATACGCCTCCATCCGTTCGTCCGCATGGTCAATTCCTACCAGCCGCAGCAAATAGCGCGCTCTCGCCCGGGCTTTCTTCTCCGACACTCTTTTGTGGACGCGGATAACCTCCGCCACCTGTTCGCCGACTTTCATCAGCGGATTAAGCGAGCTCATCGGTTCCTGAAACACCATGCCGATTTCATTGCCTCTGATGTCCTGCCACTCATTTTCGCTGAGCGAGGTAAGTTCTCGTCCCTCAAACAATATGGAATTTGTGCTTTTATACAAAACTTTTTTCGGATTAATCAGCCCCAGCAGCGACAACGCCGTTACCGACTTCCCCGAGCCGGATTCGCCGACAATCGCCAGCACTTCACCCTGATTGACCGCAAAACTGCTGTTAAACACCGCCGAAACCAGCCCGCCGTTTTCATCAATAAAACGGACGTTCAGACTTTTAACTTCCAACACCGGCTCCGTCATAATTTCCTCTTATCCATTGCGTCGCGAACGCCTTCGCCGACAAAAATCAATGCCGTCAACAGCATAGACAGTACAAAAAAGATGCTCAGCCCAATCCACGGTGCCTGCAGATTATCTTTTCCCTGGCGCACCAAATCGCCGAGCGACGGATATTCATGTCCGAGTCCCAGTCCGAGAAAATCAAGCGCCGTCAATGCCACAATCGCTCCCGCCATAATAAACGGCACAAACGTTACCGTCGCCACCAGAGCATTAGGCAGAATATGCCGCCGGATAATGCGGAAATTTCCGACGCCGATCGCTTTTGCCGCCTTGACGTACTCAAAATTGCGCGCCCGCAGAAATTCTGCCCGTACCATTCCCGTCAGTTCCGTCCATGAAAACAGCAGCAAAATCGCCAGCAGCGTCCAAAAACTCGGCACAAACACGCTTGCAACAATAATCAGAATAAACATCTGCGGCATCGATTCCCAAATTTCAATCAGCCTTTGCAAGATAATGTCGGTCTTGCCGCCGAAATATCCCTGCACCGCCCCGACAAAAATGCCTATCGCCGACGACAGCAGAGTCAATAAAAAAGCAAACGCAAACGACAGCCGAACCCCATACAGCAGCCGTGCCGCAATATCGCGCCCCTCTTCGTCGGTCCCGAGCAGATGCCGTGCCGACGGCGGCGCCGGAAACGGCTCATTAAGCTCATAATCAACCGTATTGTACGAGAATTCTATCGGCGGCATAACCATAAAGCCCTCTGCCTCAATATTCCTGCGAATAAGCTCGTCTTTGTAATTTGCTTCGGTCGGAAAATCGCCCCCGAACCGTGCATCCGTATAAACTTTGGCAATCGGAAAAAAATACTCGCCCTGATATTTCAGGATAATCGGTTTGTCATTGGCGATAAATTCCGCAAACAAAGACAGGACGAGGATAAAAGCGAGCCCGAACACCGCCGCCTTTCCCCTCTTGTTCTTTATATACCTGTCAAACAGCATCCTGCGGAAACCTCTATCATTCAATCCAATATACTGCGTATTTTATATACGCAAAATATCGCCGCATCAACAGCTAAGTGCATTTATTCCGCAACATTTCCGCTTTCGGGAACTGTCGCAGCCTCCGATGCCTCATTCATTTTCTGAACATCCCCTGCACCCGGCGCAATCATATCCGCCGATATATCCCCTGCGCCCGGCACAACCGTATCTTCCGATACAACATCTGCCCCCGGCGCAACATTAACTCCTGACACATTTTCAGCACCCGGAACAACCACTGCTCCGGTGGCATTCTCTGCGCCCGGAACAGCCGTATCCCCTGGCACAGCCTCGACCTCAGATGCCGCATCTTCCTCCGGCGCGTCCGTTCCCGAAATGCCGCTGCTGCCGGGATTAAACGAACGGATTTCCCCGTTATCGTCCATCTCCAAAATCAAATCATCAGTCGGTACAAAAATATTACTGTCATGAATTCGGCTGCCGTTTCTCCTCTGCTCGGCATTCTGTACCGGCTGTTCTCGTACGGCATTCTGCTGACTCAATCGTCGTGCCTGTTCCTGTGCCTTGCGCAGCTTTTCCTGATAAGCGCGGCTCTTTTGCTTATACTCCGCATACCAGTCCTGATAGTTGGCGGCAATGTTGGAAATCTTGCTGCCGCGAATAACCGAATTATTAATCAGGTTTTGCTTCAGGCTCAACGCTTCGTCTGTTTTTAAATTCATATTGTCAATTGAATAACAGTAGTCCTGATACCGGATAAGCGTCTTGGTAAAATCGCTAGCCAGACAAATATTCGCATTAATCAGAAACTTGGGGCGTTTCCCTTTGCGAATAGCCAGGTTGACCAACTGGTCTTTGACAAAGTTTCCGTATCTGCCGCCGGTCATTCCCGCCAATTCGCGGATTGTGCTGACGCCCTGGATGATAATGTCGGTTTTGGCATTTTTATAACTTTCAGCAACAATATCCATATACTCCTGAAGTTTCCCAATAGCACATTTCGCCTGATCGGCATACGCCTTACGCTTTTCGTCTATTCCCCCGTTGGCAAGAGAATTGTCTTTCAAAGCGACCCATTCTTTTCTCGGTTTCAGGTTGCAGAATTCGTCATACATATAAATATCTGAGGGCAAATCCACATAAATCATATACACCTGCCCGGCTTTATCCCGGCTGAAATCCTCGCCGGCTTCGTCTACTACCGCCCCTTCCAACGAGACCCTCCGATTTTCAGCCGTTACCTTAATACCCTTCAGCGGCGACATTCCCGCCAGCATTTTGGCAACAGATTTCAAATCGCGGCTCTTCAGGCTGAGTATCCACTCCGTCAGCAGAGCATAAACGTTCTGTTCCACCGTCCGGTTTTTATCATAAACCGGCACCGTCTTATAGCTCTTAATGACGCAGCGGTCGGTATTCAGGCTCCCGCCTTTGATGCAGGTATTGAATCCCGGCATTGCATAAGTGCTGATGCCGTATCCGTTTTCCCACAGATAATCATACAGCCGGTTCTCCTCCAGACTGAAATAATCCAATCCGCCGTGTATAAAATCCCAGCTGTTGATAAATTCCGAATAAGCGCGGTTGCCGCTGGTCGTGCTCGTATAATCGATCTGATTAAAAATATCAATCATATTGCTGACCGTTTCGTTCTTTTTGACAAACGCGTTCGGATAAATCTCAAAATTGTTCAGGGCATAAAAACCGACCATCAAATCCCGCAGTTCACGGAAATTATGGTCGCGGATGCTGTTCAAAAACTGATATGACGGGAACTTCGGCAGCATAAAATAAACCAGATTGCCTTCCCTTTCCTCGCCGGCTTTTGCCCCCAGCGCCTTAATTTCGCTGTATTCTCCTTTCGGCTGGGGCAGAAATTCGTTTTTCTTAATCCCGATAAGGCCGGCAAACATCAGTACCATCGTAATAAAGAGCATGGCAAACGTCGACCTGAACGCAAAAAAGATAATAACGCCCAGCAGCAGCCCTACCAGCCAAGCCGCCGGAACTATCCCGATAAACGTGAGCCAGCTGGCCTTTTTCTCCAGCCATTCCTCAATAAACGTATCGACGTTAAACAGCGCAAACTGGTTAAAAAATACCACGACAATCAGCATTGTTACCAGCGCGCAAACGCCGTTCTGCAAATCCTTGGAAAAAGACAGCAGCAATATCAGGACAAACGAAAAGGCAAATATGCCGCCCAAAATAAATAACACAGCCTGATTAAAGGTTCCCCCCTCAATCAGCTTGCCGTTTATGGAATAGATAAACATCGCAAAATCTATTGCAAACAGCAAAAAGATATAAAACACCCGCAGCATTTTGTCATAAAAACGGTTGGCGTCTCCCGACCAGCTGGCAAAACGGCTGGAACGGCTTTTTTTTCTCAAAACCAAAGGCTGGTTCACCCCTTCGCTCATAGTACCCTCTGCAAAAATTAAACTTTACTCTAAAATACACGCCATTGCTAAACAAAAACTTAACCAAAGAAAAAATCGCACCTTTTTTCCAAAAACTTTCTGTTCCGCCCCCCTCTCCCGCATTTTCTGCCTCCTCGTCTTCCCCCTCCTGCCCTCCTCTGTTTTTACCGCTTCTCCCTTCTCCGTCTTTACCGCTTCGCCCCTCATCTATCTTCACTCCTCCCCCGCCTGTTTTCAGCTCCGGCCGCTCTGTCCCGTCTTTTTACTTCACCCGTTCTGCTCACGTTTCCTGTTTTCCGCACCCCAAAAATCCACCCGTTCCCGTTTTTTCGTCTTAATCGCACCGTAAACCTGACGATAACTCTTGAATTTTTGAAAACAGCTGTTATAATCATAGGCAGTTTGCGGCAATGCTGCAGGCTCTGATACGAAAAGCCGTATGAAATAGATATATTGGACCCGGGGGCGGTACCCGGCACCTCCACCAGTTTTTTTACGGGGGTGAAACAGGTTTGACAGTGTATAGTAAAGATATGTGGGCTGTATTCGGCAAGATACCACCGTTATCGGTTCAAATCAAATAAACGCAAATGATAATTTTGCACCTGTTGCCGTAGCTGCATAAGGCAAAGCAACAAAATCAATTCTCCAGGCTATGGTTAGCCCGGAGTGGGGAAGGAGCCGCCCAGCAACAGAACGGCTCATTTTGTTGTAATTGGCATTAGCGTGGAAAAACCGGAAATGACGGAATTCGTAAACGAAATAAACTATGACAAACTGATTGAAAAAGCTCTCAAACAAGTCGTCGTGGAAGCGTTAAAAATCGCTGAAACACAAGGGCTTCCGGGCGAAAACCATTTCTATATCACTTTCAGTACCAATCACCCCGGTACCATTATTCCGCGAGACCTGCTTATTCAGTACCCTGACAGTATGACGATTGTTCTCCAGCACCAGTATTCGAATTTGGAAGTCGGAACCGATTCGTTTTCGGTAGAACTGAGCTTCGGCGGCCGTCCGCAAACTCTGGTCATTCCTTACGAAGCCATTACCTACTTCGCCGACCCTTATGCCAAATTCGGCTTAAGCTTCTCTTTCTACGAAAATGGCGACGTCCACGCGCTTGATGACATTGAACCGGAAAAGAAAGTATCCGGCGAAACAGCCCAGATTATCTCCTTTGACAGTTTCCGAAAGAAACAATAATGCGCAAATTTTCCGTAATCATCGCCGGACGCCACGCAACAAGCATCTCGCTGGAAGATGAGTTCTATGCAGCGCTCTGCGCTCTTGCCGCCGAACGCAATATGACGCTTAACAAGCTGGTAACCGAAATTGACGGCACCCGTACGACACCAAACCTCTCATCGGCACTCCGGCTGTATGTCCTGAAAAGCCTGCTCGAAAAGCTCAAATCAGCCCAGACCTAGCCTCGCCTAAATCATGCGGTTTCCCCGGCAACAGCAATATTCAGTCATCGCAACCCGGTTGCCGCCTCCCTCATCATCAAAATAAAACCACGACGATTCCCGGCTGCGGCAATATCTATTTGCTGCATCCCTGCTTAAAGCTGCAATGCCTTAAAATCTTCATCCGTAAAAATATCAAAATCTCCATCTTCGGTATCGTCATTCCCTGCAATGCCATTCTCCGACGCACCATTATTCTCGGCACCATTATTCGCCGCACCATTCTCCGCTGCATCGCTCTTTTCGGTACCGTTCTTCTCCGCGCGATTACCCGCAGCATCATTCCCCGCTACACCATTATTCACCGCACTATTTTCCACAACATCACTGCCCGAAGATAATACTTCGTCGGCCGGACCATCCGCATTATTTTCCTGCTGTTGATTTAAAAAACTGGCCAGGCCGCCTGCTGAAGCCCCGCTTTTTTCCAGCATTTCTGTCTGATTTTGCAAAGCTGCGCCGCCGGAGCGCTGTTCAGCTTCAGAAGGCTCCTGCACTGGCACATTCTTCGCCCCGACCCGAGATTCATTCTCCGTTGCCTCAAGCGTCACCTTCCCGGGTTCAGCTGCTGTACCGACTGTTTTATCGGCAGAGGCGCCTTTCCGTTTAAACCCTTTCTTTCTTTTTTTCAAATCTTCTTTCGCCTGCTCGATTTTGACGTCCCTGTCGATTTTTTCATTATAATTTTCACTTTTCGGACGCGCAGCCTCTGCTTTTTCTTCTTCCATCTTTTTCTTTGCCGCCGTTATTTCATCAATAACCGCCTGCGGAATATAATCCGTCTTCCCGCTCTCGACCGCTTTGGTTACAAATTCAAATTTCGCCGCCTTATACTTGGCCTCATACCAGGTCAGAATATCTTCCGGCTTAACGCCCTGGCTTATCGGGTAATACGCCGCCCCGCCCGCAACTGCACATAAAAGAAACAATACCCAAAACGGATGCCGCAAAATAAACAGCAGCATAAAAATCGGAAATGTAATAATGGTGAGGATAATATAAAAAAACTTAAATATCCCGCTTCTTTCTTTTGTTTCTGCCATAACACCCCTGCCTTTTTCCGGTCGGCATACAACCGCCGAAATGAATACCATTCTCTCTTGAAGAGCCGATTACTGTCTCCGGCTCCTCCTTCCCCAATATAACGTTTTTTGCTTAAAACATCATTAACGCACATAAAAAAACGCCCTTACCGATAACACTGTCCCCGCCCCTTGTGCCGCAGCAAAACGCAATAATGCAGTTTCAACAGTTGTACGCCTTGCCGGCCCGGATATCATTCATCGGCAAAATGCCACTTGCCGTCAACACCGTCCTTAATGCATTTCCGCTTGTCAAACTCCGGTTTCAGCTGATAGACGGAACCGAAACGGGTCGCGTTATAATAGGCATTAATAATATCCCTGTCCACATAATGCACGACTTCCGGTCGGCCGCTCTCATCGGAAAATTTGTTAAAATAGCTTTTCCCGTAAACAAACTTCGGCCTAAGTTTCAATATCAGAGCGTTAATATCCGGTTTAGGCTTTATTCCCGTCGCATCGCCAACCACGTCAAGCTGGCCGATAAGCTGCCAATAATAAGCCGGATCTTTGCCAAACAGGTTATACATCATTCCGTCGCCGTTAAACACATAATCGCAAGGGCTGATATTGCGGGCAATATAGTCGGGAAGATATTTCCGTTCAGGCTGCATGGCAATAACCTCGCGCTGGAAAATAAGCGTATTGTAGAAAACCCAATACAGCCCCGCAATCACCAGCCAAATAACCGCCCGGCATTTCCGCTGCAAAAGCCCCAAGGTCGGCACGCCGCACAGCGCCGCAAAATATACCAGCATCCAGAAATAATACGAATACGGCGAAAAATAAAACTTGCGCTGTACAAATTCCGTTACAAACAGCAACGCCAGAACTATCCAATAACGGTTTTTGCAAACCACTGCCGCCGCCGCACCAAAAAATCCAAGCCACATCAACACTGCCATATACGGAGGAAAATCGACAATGCGGGTCATCTCAAACCCCTGCACCAAATTCAGATTAAACGTATAGTTTGAAGCATAATATAACGCCGCCATATCATAGTAGCCCAAAACCCCCCCCGCCCCGGCCAGAGGGAAAACCAGCGCCTTTGCCATATCCGCCGTTTTTATCGCCCTCTTATGCCAGAAATAAAGCCCGGTAACGCCCAAAACGGCCAACGGGAACAACGCTTTCTGCGCAAACAAAAACGAAATGAAAAACCATGCAAACGCCGCAATCAGATGAAACGGCTTCTGCCCCTTCAGATACCTAAAGTAATAATAAATTCCCGCTGTCAGACAGAAAATCATATAATTGTCGGGGCGAAAATCAACTGCGTAAAGCTTATATCCCGGTGCGGCAATCACTGCCGCCGCTGCCAGCCCCCACAGTTTATCGCTTAAAAATTCAGCGCTGATACGATAAACATAAACCAGCGATTTCAAGAAGACCAACAGCGAAATCAGACAAACCACTTCCGTAACCGTCGCATTATATGCAAACAGATTAACCAGCGGAGCAAACAAATACCACATCAGCGGATTATGATGCTGAAAAAAGTCGCGATACGGCACCTGCCCCTGCGCAATGAGAAAGCTTGAATGAATATGCTCGATATTATCGCCGTTCTGCGTCGGCACATGCGCCGTCATCATCGCATACAATACAGCCACGGCAATCAAGTCTGCCCACAGTGCGGCCTCGGCTCCGTATTGCTTCCAATATGTTACGGCCTTGCCTATTCCGGCTTTGACCTTTTCCTTCAGTTCCATTCCCTGCTCCGTCATTTCCTGTTTCTATTCCGGCTTTCAGGCGCCGCCAAATACTGCTGTGTACTCTGCCCCGGCTTTCAGCTATTGTCAAGTGCCCCGTATTCCGCCTTCTTCAGATACCGCAACGGGCAGAAACGCCTGTTCCTGCCCAATATGCCTTAATGCCGACCATCAGAAAAAGCCGTCTTTTCGTGGTTGACTGCAGCTTTGCAACCGCCCGTCAGCTTACCGCCACTTCTTTACAGCCCTGATATTGCGCTGATAGGCCTCGCTCGGTTCCATATCCTCAATATCGACAGGCAGCCGGCTCCGCCAGTTCGGATACTTGTCAATATCCGTTCCCGGCAGGTTCTGTACCTTCATCGACTGGAAAATGTCTTCCGGCTGCAACATAAAGACTTCGCTGTTCGTTTTCGACATATACGCATGAACAGCCTCTTCAATCCCTTCCGGATAACCGTCGCCATACAGATAATCGGATTTCCGCCATCTGTCTTCCGGCCAAACGCCCTCGCTGTCCAAAGCCTGCAACAGCAAACGGCGTTCATGCTCACGCCAGCGGTAGCCCCCTTGAGCTTCCTCGTCCGTAAACAGCCCCAAATCTTTCATAATGCCGATTTCCGTACCGTACCACCAGGCCTTGAGCGGCGGCATATCATGCGTTCCTACCGATGCAAAATATTTGCGTTCGTATTCGGACGGCGTTTTCAGCGTCCCGTTATCGTCTTTTCTTTCTACCCACAAAACGCCCAGCGAATAGATGTTGCGTTCTGCCAGCATTTCTTTGAACCCGTCCGCAACATTGCCGATGCATTCGCCGACCACCACGCATTTGTTCAAATAGCTCTCCAGCGCCAGAATATTGAACATATCCTTGACATTATAAGCCAGATAGGTTCCTTCATTGCCGTCGTCCGGAATCAGATACAAACGCGACAATCCCATCACATGGTCGATTCTGACCGCACCGGCATAGCGCATATTCGCCCGCAGAATGCGGATAAAAGGCTTGTAGCAGCGTTCCTTGAGCTCAAACGGATTAAACGCTCCCAGCATCCACTTTTGTCCGGTCGGAAAATAATTATCCGGCGGAGCGCCCGCGCCGCTGCCCTGCATATAAAGATACTTGTCGCCCCAGACTTCGGCGCTGTCTTTGGAAACGCCGACCGGAAGGTCGCGGTACAGCCCGAGCGCAAGGTTGCGTTCCTTAATTTTTCGCTCCACCATTTTCAGCTGGCGGTCGGCTTCAAATTGCAAAAACTTAAAGAAATCGATTTCATACAGATGTTCCGCCGCAAACTTTTCCACGCCGCTGCCCAAAGAAGAACTCAACGCATCTTCCCAGTCTTTGGAAGCCTGATTGCAGACCTTGCTCTTTTCTTCGGAAATGGTCTGAAAAACCGCCAGCCGGTGCAGTTCGCCGGTATCCGCCGCCTTAAACGCCTCAAACTCTTTGTAATAATCCGTTCCCTCGTTCGCCTTGAGCCGTGCGAAAATATTGCGCAACGCCTTTATTTTGGCGTTATAAATTGCCGTATAGTCAATATTCTCCTTTTCCTTGGCAAACCAAATCGCCTGGCCGTCCTTGTCGCATTCCTCATAAAACGGAACTTTCTCAACATCAATATAAATCGGGTTCAAAAACAAACGGCTGGTCGAAGCATACGGACTGGCCGATTCCGGACAGTCGTGCAACAAAACGTTCAGCGGATTAAGCCCGATGACGTCGCCGCCGCTGTTGGCCAGAATATCCACCATGCTCTCCAAATCCGTAAAATCGCCGACACCCCAGTTCCGGCGGCTCTTCAGCGAATAAAGCTGGATTGCAAAACCGAACAGTTTTCCCTTGCCTTTCGTATCAAGGCCGTAGCACTCTTTCGGCGCAATTGCCAGCACCGTTTTGTACTCGCCGCGCGACGTTTTGATTTTAACGTCGTAATATCCCGGCGCCA
>ERZ779654.1314-NODE-1314-length-12022-cov-3.088744_pt1 | contig 12022 bp, 8 predicted proteins | sample MGYA00511075_ERZ779654 | MGnify/ENA primary metagenome ERZ779654 (study PRJEB29588, sample SAMEA2155636) | human gut metagenome | biome: human gut; feature: human-associated habitat; material: faeces | place: Denmark | collected 2008/2010 ...
TCGCGCAATCGCCCGAGAGTTCGTAAAGCTCCGGGCGGGCATAGATTCCCAGAAATGCAAGCTTTGGGACTTAAATTGCAGGATTATGATATCTATAGCCCCGACTCAGCTTCCTTGAAAGATGCCGTCGTCATTTTCGGAGGCGGTTGTACGGGCGAGATCGTTTCGCCGGAAGGATTGCTCCTGACCAACCATCATTGCGGCTACGGTTGCATCCAGCGCCACAGCACGCTGGAACATGACTACCTGACAGACGGCTTCTGGGCCATGTCGCGCGATCAGGAACTTCCGAACCCCGGCATGACCGTCACTTTCATCGATAAAATAGAAGACGTGACCGACTATGTGAAAAAGGAACTGGAAAAAGATACCGATCCTAACAGCATGAACTTCCTATCTCCGAAATTTCTGAACGGACTGGCAAAAGCAAAAGTCGGAGAAAAGTTCCTGCAGGACAATCCAGGCACAGAAGTTGAGATAAAGGCGTTCTATGGCGGTAACCAGTATTTCATGTTCACAAAGAAAATCTATTCCGACATCCGCCTGGTAGGAGCTCCTCCCTCATCGATCGGAAAGTTCGGCGCAGATACCGACAATTGGATGTGGCCGCGCCATACGGGCGACTTCTCCGTCTTCCGTGTCTATGCCGATGCGAACGGCAATCCGGCTCCTTACTCTGACAAGAATGTCCCGCTTCGTCCGAAATGCTGGTTCAAGATCTCATTGAAAGGCGTCCAGGAAAATGACTATGCCATGATGATGGGATTTCCCGGCCGTACCAATAAATATTATACTTCCTGGGAAGTGGCGGAACGCCGTGATATTGACAACACGATCCGTATCCACATCCGTGACTTGCGCCAGAAAGTTATGTTGGACGAGATGTTGAAAGATCCAGCTGTCCGGATTCAGTATGCCAGCAAATATGCAGGCTCAACGAATGCTTACAAAAATGCGATCGGTAGCAACTGGGCCATAAAAAAACGTAATTTCGAACAAATGAAAAAGGAGGAACAGGACAAACTGATTGCCTGGTCCAACAAAATGTGCGAACCGAGCTACCCCGATGCCCTGATGGCGATCGAACAGATCGTATCGGACCGTAAAGACCTACGTTTCCGCAGTTGGATGTTGGATGAAGCGATCCTGCGAGGAATTGAATTTACAAGTGTGCCAACCCAAATGGATATGGTCATAGAAGCCTTGAAAGGGAAAGACAAAAAAGCCAGACAGGAACAACTCCGGCTGTTGGAACGGGCTTATCATGGATTTGCCAACAGCAATTACTCGGCCGACGTAGATAAGAAAATCGCCAAAGTGATGCTGAAAGAGTACCGCAGCCAAGTCGATCCGAAAGCACAACCGACCTATTTCGAATTAATCGACAAGAAGTTCAAAGGAGACACAGACCGATTCGTCGACTATCTGTTCGAGAAATCCATCTTCGGCAGTGAGGATAATTTCAATAAATTCCTCTCTCGTCCGTCTGTCAAAGCACTGGAAAACGACCCGATGATTCTTTTTGCCAAGTCTGTCCGTGCAGAAGAAGCCAATCTGAAGAATGCGTTAAAAGAATTTGAAGATGGGTATGCAATGGCTCACCGTAGTTATGTAAAAGGTTTGCTGGCCATGTACGGCGATCGTGCCAATTTTCCCGACGCCAACTTTACCCTGCGCCTCACCTACGGACAGGTAAAAGGGTACAGCCCGCGCGACTGCGACTACTATGGCCATCAGACAACACTGGACGGAGTGATGGAAAAAGAAGATTCCACCAACTGGGAATTCGTAGTACCAACCCGCTTGAAAGAACTGTATGCTGCCAAAGATTTCGGACGCTACAAAACTTCCGACGGAAAAATGCCAGTTGCCTTCAGTACAACCACCCATTCGACCGGTGGGAACTCCGGTAGCCCTGTGATGAATGCAGACGGTGAACTGATCGGTATCAATTTCGACCGCAATTGGGAAGGAGTCGGCGGCGACATCCAATATCTCCCCGATTACCAACGCAGTATCATTGTCGACATCCGCTACGTTCTCTTCATCATGGACAAATATGCCGGAGCGGGATATTTGTTGGATGAGATGGAAATTGAAGAATAACTTTACACCAAGAGAGACTTGGCAGATCATAACGCTATGCATTAACTACCCTAACTCATAAAGATAACACTATGCTTTACGGGTGTTATATTTTGTTTTTCATAAAACAAACTGTCGGCAGCATTCTCAAAAGGGTATAGGCTATTTCCGAAAAGCCTATACCCTTTTTATCATCTCCCTATAGCCTGTCCTCGTATAGGTCATAGGCTATATTTTTTCACCTTTAGGCTATCTTCCAAGGGACAGGAAACCTAATAAAACGACTCACGACTACTTTTGAATAAATGTTTTCGACAACTTTATGGTTCACCATTCACCTTCTAATCATATGCTTTGTTTAACAAGGCTTATGGAAGGTGAAGGTAATCCGTAAGAGTGAAGGAGGACATGAGCTTATCCTCATCTCTTAAACCTTTATGAAACAAAAGGTACAAGCAAAAGGTGACAACAAAAGCTATCAGTTACACCTGCAAAAGCTATGACTTATGGGATGAAAAGTCATCGGTTATTACCAGAGAAGTACCTTTTGCCACCGCTTTCCGGATATTATACCTATAAACCAAACATGCCGTCACAAAATAAAATATGCACTGTACCCACAAGGTAATATATTCGGGTTGTATCTCGCTCATCGAAGCCCCCATCGAGTTCAGCTTGACATAGGCCATTGGCGCCGGGGCTGCCGGGATGAGATAATGCACCAATTTCCAATACCAAGGCATCAGTTCCATCGGGTATGAGACACCGGAAAGAAAGATGAGGCCGACAGAGAAGAAGGCGATCATCAGAAGCGGCGCATCGGAGTCCGTAAAGAACAGGGACGCCGTAAGCCCGAAAAAACTAGTCGCCAACAAGAAAGGAATCATCAGCATAATGACATACAGCGGGTTGCCGATATCTGGGAGGCCGAACATCAAGGGGATCAACCCTAATAGGAACAAAGCGAAAACCGCATACAACATACCATAGACAAATGTCTTGCCGATCACAACCTGCGCCATCCGTTCCAAAGAGAGGTTCACAGGATTGCCGGCAAAACGGACAATCAAGCCGCTATACCGTTCGTCGCCACTAATCATAGCGATCACCATCATCAACGTCTGGAAGATGATCACGACCAGAACCGAAGGAATCAGGTAAGTTCCATAACCCTCAGTCGGGTTGTAGAGGGCAGTCCCGACCACCTCGACTGCCTGGGCAGAGGCTAGCTTCGTGGTAGCCTCCTTAGGCAGGAATACCAACATCTCCGGCCGGTAGTCATCGTTCAGCGCCAACATGGAGGCGGCCGAAGCTTCCTGCATGGCAAGGTAGTAAAGGAAAGCACTTGTCGTCTCGTACATGATGAAAACAGACTCTTCACCACGGGCAACACGATCTTCGAAGTCATCCGGCAGATAGAGAATACCAGCCACCCTGCCCGACTTCATCATATCCTGGGCTTCCGGATAACCGGTAGCCGTAGTCACGACATTGACCTGCGGGGTAGCGTCAAGCAGGCGGACATAGTGGCGGCTCAGTTCACTATGAGAATGATCGACAACGGCAACTGGAACTTTACGGACCAAGTCGGGAGCGTACATATAATTGTAAAGCAAGCCGTAAACAAAGATGCCGCCCATCAGTACAAGCAGGATGGCATAGCTGCCGGCAATCGTCTTGAACTCATCGTGTATAACAGATATTACCTTCATATTCATATTTCTTTTTTTAAGAGACGAGATGCCTCCACATCTCTTCGTTCACAATCGCTTTCTTCAGACGAGGCAACATCAGCAGCGCAGGAAGAAGGAAGCAGAGCAGCGCAACGTAATTCATCCAAGTCCAAGCAAAGCCGTAATCCCCATAAAGCAAGTTCTGGTATATCTCAGTGAAGTGGCGAACAGGGAACAAGTAGGAGGCATAATACACCGGAGCGTACATCGAGGGCACGGGAAAAGTCACCCCTGACAGCGTTGCACCGAGCGAACCGACCATCGACACGATACTGATAATGATACTAAGCACGGGAAAAACGGAAAAGATGAAGACCGCCAACGCTTGTGTCGAGACGACAAACAAGATCGCCGTTAGGTTGAGCGGCCAGAAACCGCATGAGAACGGTATGTGCATAAGGCCGAACATGACGTAGTTCGCCAATATGCTCATCAGGCTAAAGATAACGGTATAGGGCAACAGCTTTCCCACTACCGCCGTCAGGATATTGCCGCCTGCTGTTGAGAGCCACTCCGCCCCTGTCCCGAACTTGACCTCACCACCAATAACATAGACCGTTGTCAGCAGGATAATGACCTGGAAAAGGATAAAGAAGAAAGGATTGCTCAAGTAGACCGAATAGTCCAGATCGGGATTGAACAGAGGATGACTGCTCGCCTTGACGGGGAGCAGAAAGGTGGCAACCCGCTCCTCCCCGATACCCAAGGCGGTGGCTTGCATTACGACCGGAGCCATCGAAAGTTGACGAAGGACGGCTTCGAAAGCGCCGCGCACCTCACCGCCTACGCTCAGAAGAGCATAATGGTAGTAGTAGGCAAGCGTCGCCTGCCGTCCAGCTATAGCATCAGCCGTGAAGCCGGTGGGGATCACGAGGTAGCCGTATATCTCTTTCGATTGGGTAGCACACCGGGCTGCCGTCTCGTCGACATAGCGGTGTGTAACCTTGAAAGTGGGAACGGCTTCGACAGTCCGCACGACTTCCCTCGACATGGAGGTATTGTCTTCATCGACGACACCGACGGGTATGTTCTCCATCTGTCCGTTTCCGAAGATAGTGGACATGAAGAAGATACAGAACAGTGGCAGCACGACGCACACCCCGAAATAGAGACGTCTCGAGACCATCCGTACAAGTTCTCTTCGAAAAACCCGAACAAATTGACAATTCATCACACTATTCTTAAAATTGTTCATTATCAATTATCCATTGTCAATTCAACCAATACCGACATTCCAGGGCGCAGCCCTTCCACCTTTCTTACAGGCAGAGCATGTACCTCGAACGTACGAAGATCGTAGCTGCCCGTCTGCTTAGTCGATTTCCAAGTAGCAAAACTACCTAAGGGGCTGACATAATTGATCTTGAATTCGATGTTCTTCTTGTCAATAGCCGGGATATCGGCAACAAACGTCCCTCCCATCGGAAAGAACGGCAGGCGGTCTTCACGGACATTCAGTACGATATGCACGTCGTCAAGCACGATCAAGTTCATGATAGGCATCCCTGCTCCTACCAGCTCTCCCCTTTTCGGGAAGATTGTCGATATCTGGCCGGATTCCGGGGCTGTCAAGCGGGCGTCCTGCAAAAGGGCTGCAACCTCTTCGACCGTGCCTTTAGCTGCGTTCACCAAAGAGCGGGCACTCTCTCTATCCTGTATTTGGGCGCCGTCGAGCGCCATCTGGTATTGGTTCCAGGCCGCCCGTTCACCGGCTACGGCAGCATCATATAAAACTTTCACTTCGTCTCGCCGTTGCGAAGAAACAACGCTGTCCCTATACAGGACTTCAATACGGTTGTAGGTGGTCTTTGCCAGTTCGAGGTCCGACTTCGATTTGTTCCAGAGCTGCTGGACAGTGGCAATGATCTGCTTGCGCGTTCCCCCGTCTACCTTCTGGTTTTGGAAACGGGCGATACTTTCGAGAGCGTTCACTTGCTGGTATTTGGCAAGCGCTTCAGGGCTGTTGATGACAACAAGGGTGTCTCCGGCCTTTACATTCTGTCCTTCCTTTACTAGGAATGTATCGATACGGCCAGGCAGTTTTCCGGAGATACGTATCTCGGTTGCTTCGATTTGTCCCTGCAAGATCACAGGTTTATCCTTCAACAAGAACATACCCACGAAAGACAGGATGATTACGGCAATCAGCACTACTATAAAGGAGATCGCCAGATATTTCTTCGATTTGTCCATGATTATACGGTTTTATGTTTATAAGATCTCTGTTTTACCGTCCATCCGGTATTGGTGGAAAGCTTCGGGAATACCACAAATGGACAGGAGATTGGCAAGCGCCACATCGTATTGGTAGTAGGCGAGCAAGAAGGCGGTCTTCACCTTCGAGAGCACCACCTCAGCGTCTACCACATCCGACGAGGTCGCCATTCCTTCCTTGAAGGATTTCTCGCGGATACGAACCAGTTCGTTGCTCATCTCAAGCGTAGTATTTAACGCCTTGACATTGTCCATCGCATTCTGCATCTGGGAGTAGAACTTATCGACTCCTACCTGCAAATCGGTCACGGCTTTCTCTTTCCCGATGGCTAACGACTGACTGGTCAGACGTGCCTGCCGGATACGTTTTTCCCGGTCGAGTCCGTCGAAAATGTTCCAGGTAAAGCCAACCCCGATCATCGTGCGCGGCATGAGATATTTGTCGACTCCATCCGCATAGAGAGTCTGCTTGCCGATCAGGGCGATATTGGGGAGATAACCTGAACGACCGATCTTCAACTGGTCGCCGGCGATATTTTCCTGTAGCTTCAGTTGGTTGACCAAGTAATTGTTAAAAGGGATCATCTCCTTGAAATAGTTGGCCGAGGGGATACTCTCGTTGATAAAAAGGGAAGTCGTCGTGCGGATCACCTGTTCTTCTCCTATGTTGATCAAGCTCTTGAGTGCCTGACTGGCGACTTCGAGGTCTTTCCGGGCGGATTCGAGTTCGCGCTTCGCCTCTTCCATGCTTACCTGGGCTACAAGACGCTCAGCCCGGTTGATCATCCCTTGTTGCTCTAACTTCAAAGCCTGGTCGTAATGGATTTTCAGGGAGTTGTAAGTTTCCGTCTTGACCTCGACAACCCGCTGGCCGAGACGTAAGCCAAAATAACTTTCGATCAGCAAAGCCTGTTGGTTCGCGCTTACCTGTTCGCGGTTGACTTCGGCAACGGAGACAAGTTTCTTGCCGATCTTGCCAGCATAGATGCGCTTGCCGCCAGTAAAAATGGGCCAGGTCAAGTTTGCATCGATCGACGTGACATTTTGCGAGATGAGCGGCAACGTCAATGTGTTTTGTCCGATCTTATCGAGAAGTGATGAGATAAACTGGTCGTTGGGCAGGATGGAATGGACATATTCTTTCGCCGGATCGGTGAACTGGTTCAGGGATTGGCGTACCTCGATCGGGTTTGACATATGCACATAAGCTCCCGCAGCACTGATAGTGGGATACCAAAAAGCATTGAGCTTCTGGTGTTCATTCTTCGCCAGCTCCACTTCCTTCCCGGCAATCCTGAGGCTTTTGTTCTCGCTTCGCAAGAGCGTAAGAGATTGCTCCAGCGACAAATCCATAGGCTCTGTCTGGGCAGAGGAAAAGACAGGAAGAAACCACAGCAGGGCGATGCTGAAGTGAGTAAAGTTACAAATCATAAATGTGTCTAAATTTAGTTTGTGCGAATTTTATGACTTATAACAAGGCGATCGCCTTTATTGTTCCCCAGCTACTACCGTTTCTTCTTAAGGTCAGGCAAGAACCACGTGACCAATCCGATAAGGGGCATATAGCCACATACGTTATAAACCGCCTCTATGCCATACCGATCAGCCATATTCCCCAACACAGCCGATGCAATCCCCGCTACCCCAAAGGCAAAACCGAAAAAAAGACCGGAGATCAGACCTAATTTATACGGTAATAATTCCTGTGCATACACTAGAATAGCCGGGAAAGCCGACGACAAGGTCAAGCCGACACAGAAGCTGAGAATCGTCGTCAGATATAGGTTTTCCACGTGAGGCATGATTAGTGTAAACGGGGCTGCACCTAAGATAGAAGCCCAGATCACGTACTTCCGTCCTACCCGGTCACCGATCGGTCCGCCTAACAGCGTTCCAATTGCCGTCGCAATCAGGAAAACAAAGAGATAAAGTTGAGAAGCTTGCACACTGACCCCGAACTTATGAATCAGGTAAAAGGTGTAATAGCTATTCAAACTCGCCATATAAATATATTTGGAGAAGATTAGGATCAACAGGATCGCTATCGAGAATACGGTCTTTCCCATCGGGAGTGGTCTGCAGACACTCGTCTTAAGCGTTTCTCCTTCCGCTTTCCTCAACCGGAGCAGGAAACTTTTATACCAATGCCCAACAGGGATCATCACCATAATCGCAGTAAAAGCCAGGATCGTAAACAAGGCGATATGCCTCCGCCCGTAGGGGGCGACAAAAACGGCTGCAAGCAACGGTCCCAACGATCCTCCCAAGTTTCCTCCGACCTGGAACAACGATTGCGCCAATCCTCGCTTTCCACCCGATGCGAGTGAAGTCAACCGGGAGGCCTCCGGATGGAAGACCGACGAGCCGATCCCTACCAATGCCACCGAACAAAGGACTAATGGCAGCGTATTGGCAAAAGCCAAGCTCAACAACCCCACAAGCGTAAAACTCATCCCTGTCGGCAACGACCATGCCGAGGGCCATTTGTCAAAAAAAAGTCCAGTCAACGGCTGACATACGGATGCAGCCGACTGGTAGACAAGCGTTATCAACCCGATCTGGGCAAAGCTCAACCCTAAATCTTCCTTAAATAGTGGATAAACAGCCGAGATAACGGACTGTAATGTGTCATTCAAGCAGTGACATATGCTCAAAGCGACCAGTATACGGAAAGTGATCCCCGTAGTGGCCTGTACCTTGTTCTGTTCCATTAATTAACCTCATTGCCTCTTTCGATTACAAAAGTACATATAAAAAAGAGATCTGTCAGAAAGATTGTTCGAAATATCCGATTTAACACTTACATTTTAATACAACGCCAAGATTACAGACTAACTGATAGCCTTTTAAGGTCTATTTGACCATAATTTATGAAACTTTCGTTTAGTATATTTGTAGTTCTTTATGTAAAAGGGCGTGAGCCAAACCCGATATGAGTTGTTTTATATTCGAAGTCGAATACAAAAGCATGAATAATGATTCTTTAGCTTAGTTTACTGCCCCCGGAGTCGAAAAGGATTTTTGCATCCATCTCTCCCGAAACCTACGCCAATTTCCCTATCTCCCTTATCGCCTTGATGTAGAGGTCAGTTTCACTCCGGACAGTATCTAAGTTCAAATAGAAAAGGCTACTCTTCCTCCCCTCCCGGTACATGAAGAATAAAGGTGGTAGCACCGATCGTTACAATGGCGCCTTCTCCAACCCGCACCTGTTCTTTCTTTCCGACAAGTACGCTACACAGAAATGTTCCGGTAAGACTCGGGAAATCGCGCAATGTATAAATGAGCTTTCCTTCCTTATCTTCTTTCACATTGATCACACAATGTTTACGCCCCATGCTAGGATCGCTCGTGATGATGGGGACATCGACTCCGTCAGTATCTTTATTGCGGCGGCCGATCACGTTATCACCCATTACAAGTGGAAGTTCCTGTTTGAATCCAAAGACATTTTCGATTACCGTAATATAGCCGCAGGAGAAGTCAGGTTCCTTCACCTCTTTTTCCTGTCCCGATTCGGTACGGACTATTTTTCGTCCTAACTTGATCTTAAACTGAGAACCACATTGCGGGCATACGAACGCCAACACTTTACCTTCCGGATATTTCGTTTCGTCAAACGCTAACTGATTATCACACTTGGGGCAGAAAACTCTCTTCATATCTTATTTTTGGATATCGACATATAATTCTGCGCAAAGATACGGTTTTTATTCATAAATAGATTTCATCTCGCAGGTGAAAGAAAGAATATTGGATGCGATTTGGGCTTGATCCGGAATCGCATCCTGTGAATTCTGACAAATTTCCTTTTATAGTTCCTTAATTAAGGAGTAAATTAAAATCGATAAGCAAATCCCAAATTAAAAACAGCTTGATCAAAATCACTAACTAACTGATATCGCAATTCGAAATTCATAATCCAATTACTTGTCAACACAAAATCGGCTCCACCACCAATATTCACTCCTACTCTACATTCATTATGATGGTCATCGTCCTTGTCAATATGAATATGATCTCCATCTCCATCCACATCTATATCAAATCCATCGCCCAAATCAAACATCCAATTGGAAAATGTAAAACCAAATAAAGGATATAATTTGACACTCCTCCCCACAGGACATAAGTAATGAAGATTCATATTCACGTCCAACATACTAACATTGTCATTTTCTATAAAATAATTCAAAGACGGTTCGAGACGTATGGGGTTAGTTATGTTATATTGGTATTTCAACCCTAAACCAATACTTTCAATTTCTGTCCCATAACTCAATCCGAATCCAATCGCTTGTCTGCCTTTTTGAGCATAAATGTTACTCAACATAACAAACAATAGTCCTAAAAAAATTAAAATCTTTCTCATTTCAATATACTTTTATATCTATAAATGTTAATCATCATCGTCATCCCAATCATCATCGTCATCCCAATCATCATCGTCATCCCAATCATCATCGTCATAGCCATCGTGCCATTTATGATGTTTATGATGTTTGTGGTGTTTATGTTTTTTATGATGCTTATAATGGTGTTTATCGTGATGATCACAATACGAGCAATAATGTTCATGCCAACAGTTACTATGATAATGAATCCTGTCATAAAAAGGCTTGTAACATGTTGATCCCGGTCTTATACCTATCTCTATCAATACGCGATCCCAACCATGTCGATGATAACGTTTATAATAATCACAGACATCCCGCATATGCCTACCGGAAGTTCTGGCTATTTCAAGAGCCAAACCGACATTCCCCCAATTTCTTCCGCACCGCCTGTAATAATCATCCAATGAATTATTGGACATATTATATTCTACACATAAACGCTTTCGATAATCTGATAGCTCCACTGAGGCATATTTATTTGCCCTGCTTATAAACAGAGATAACCTATCCTGTGCAAATACGGAACAAGAAAAGGCTACTAATAATAGTATGATTTTAAGCTGTCTCATCTTTCGCAAAATTATTGAATTGATAAATACTATTAAAGTTGCAAACATAAGCATAAAAAAAACAATAAACAATCTTTTCTTACTAATCACGGCAAGTCTTAACCATCAATAAAAATAAATATCCAACAGCAGCAATATCATTTTTTGCATTAATCTTTAATATTCAAATACAAACAAAAAAGGCTATCCTAATTTAGACAGCCTTTTTTGATTTCTTATTAAAACAGTATCAATAATACTCCTTATTTACTTTGCAGTTGTCGATACACTAAAATTTTCTATCAATATTTCACCTTTAGTTTCATATTCTTTCACCAATTGGTTTACTTCTTTTCCATCTATATAAGCAGTAACCAGCACCTTCAGTTTTTTACCAGATACATCAGAAGTACTTGTTACAGAACCTGCACAAGTCATAAAGAAAGCATCATCCCCTGTCTGACAGGATACCTTAGCATCTTCCACTCTCGTTACTGAGTGCAATTCTCCTAAGTACTTACCATCCTCATCATACAATTTCGTAGGTCCATTGGTTGCATTGACCGCCCCAAAGACGAGTCCTAATTCAAACGCGTCTATATCACCAGATTGTTCCACTACAATTTTGTGTATACCTGTATCAATTACTCCTCCCTGATCATCATCGTCACTACAACTAACCAATATCAGACCTAAAAACAAAGCAACAATGCCTAACAATGAAAATCTACCTTTCTTCATACTTTTGTCTTTTTTAAATTTACGGCACAAAAGTAATACATTCATTCAAGAATGCAACATTATTCAATTTTAAACAACCCACTTATCTTCAAAAATATAGAAACAAAAAACAACCCTCCCTTTTACATATTCCAATAACATTTGATTATCCGAATATTTCATTCGACCATTTTAAAACATCTATATAAAGTTCCTATCTCTTAACAAAGAACCTACGCTAAAAAAATATTATATACCCAAAATAGCAAAACAAAAAAAGGCTATCCTCACGGACAGCCAATCTTCATTGTTAACCTTAAATCTA
>ERZ779654.1324-NODE-1324-length-11929-cov-2.410645_pt1 | contig 11929 bp, 9 predicted proteins | sample MGYA00511075_ERZ779654 | MGnify/ENA primary metagenome ERZ779654 (study PRJEB29588, sample SAMEA2155636) | human gut metagenome | biome: human gut; feature: human-associated habitat; material: faeces | place: Denmark | collected 2008/2010 ...
ATTTAAATGTTTTGCAACCTTTTCTTCATCATCAGTATTATAAATTACTGCTATTTGATTGTTTTTTCCAAATACTTTTCCAACTTCGTCATTATCTGAACTTGTATAAGCAATATCTAGATTCCCCTTTAAGAAAAAGCTTGCAATAAATACTGCAACAAATCCTATTGTTAATGGATATCTTGCTTTATTACTGAATTTTCCTAACCAATCAAGTTTTATATTAGGGCTTTTCTTTTTAGTTTTTGATATAATTTTATCAAATTTTAAGATTAATCCTGGTAATACACAGAAAATACTTAATAAACTAAATAATACACCTTTTGCTAGTACTAATCCTAAATCTTTACCAATTGTAAAACTCATAAATACCAAACATACCAATCCAACAATTGTAGTAATTGAACTACTTGATATTGATTGAATACTATTGCTTAAAGCATTTTTCATTGCTTTTTTGATATCTGGTTCATTTTCTTTTTCTTGTCTAAACCTGTTCATTAACATTATTGAATAATCCATTGATAATGCTAATTGCAATATTGCTGATATTGAGCTTGTAATATTAGATACACTGTCAAATATTATGTTTGTTCCATTATTTAATAGGATTGCTATTAATATTGAAAATAAAAACAAAAATGGTTCAACATATGATTCGCACATGAATAACAATATAATTATTACTCCTGATACTGCAACAACTAGTATCCATGTTGGTAATACTACTTCGTTTTCATCCGCAATATCTCCATCTGTTTTCATGTCATAGTCCTTATATTTTTCTTCTATGCCTTCATATATATTTTTAGCAACCTCTGAATCACTTTTAGCATCTACATTAACAGTATATAATGTATAATCATCTTTGTTATAGTCTTCACTATCATCATGGTTAACTGAATCTACATTTTCTGTTTCTTCTAATTCTTTTAAGATTGTTTGTTTTTCGTCATCAGTTAATCCTTTGAACATTATACTAAATGAACTTGTAGTATTAACATCTGAGAATTCTTCGTCCATTTTATCTAATCCAATTCTAGTTTCAGAATCACTAGGCAAATACTCTGTTATTTCTTTGTTTATTTTTACTTTTTGTGATGTAAATACACATATAATTGCAAGTATAATAAATATTGGAATGATAAAATTTCTCTTTTCTACAATAAAATTTGAAATTTTTTTCATTAAATAATCACCTTCCTTGTTACATTAAACAAGAAGCAAAGTAGTTTTGCTTCTTATTAGTTTTATATTATACTCTTCTTTTGTGAACTCTATGTTAACAAATCAAATAACTATTTTATTTGTTTTTTTCTTTTGTGGAAGAATTATCGTAAATGTTGTTCCTTTTCCCTTTTCACTCTGAACATTTATCTCTCCATTTGAAATTTCAACGATTCTTTTTACAATTGCAAGTCCTAGTCCGCTTCCTTCGCCAGAATGAGATTTATCAATTTGATAAAATCTTGTATATATCATTCCTAGTTCTTCGCTATCCATGCCTATTCCATTATCTTTTATACTTACACTAATCTTGTCTTGTGCAACACTAATTTTTACTGATATCTTTCCATTTTCATTTGAAAATTTAATAGCATTATCTAATATGTTTGTCCATACCTGAAATAACAAGTCTTCATCTCCATAAAAATATACTTCTTTTGCATCTACTGAGAAATTTATATTTTTATCTTTCCATTTGGGCTCTAATAATAATACTGCCTTTTTTATCTGTTCTGATAAATTAATTTCTTCATTATTTATTATCTTGTCTTGATGTTGTAATTTTGCTAATTTTAATATATTGTTTGATAATTTTAGTAATCTATTTGTTTCTTCTAATATGATATTTATATATTCTTTTCTTTCTTGTTCTGACAAATTATTATCATCTAAAAGCTTCGTAAACCCTTGTATAGAATTAATTGGTGTTTTTATTTCATGTGATACATTGTCAATAAAATCTTTTTGTAATATTTCTGTTTTTCCTAATTGTTCTACCATTATATTAAAATTATCTACTAATTCTTTTATTTCATCATCTCTTTTAGTTTCTAGTCTAACTGTAAAATCTCCTTCCGCAACCTTTTTAGTTGCTTCTATACTTTTCTTTAATGGTTCTGCCAAAATTTTAGTTGATATTCTTATAATCGCAAAACTAATAAGTATTGTATTTACAACTATTATCCCTATTCCTAATCTAAATATTTTCCACAATTCATTTCTAGCGGTTTCTGTATCTATATTAAACACCATATATTTAGCTATCGCCTGATGAGTGAAGATATATAAACTTATTGCTGAAAGGATAATTACTAGTATAATGGCAATAGACAATTGAATTACCATTCCTCTTTGAATTGTTCTTTTTGCTCCAAAAATCTTTTCTTTCATTTATTTTTCGACCTTTTCCTCATTTATAATACATTTATATCCTAATCCTCTTACAGTAACAATTTCTAGTTCATTTAATTCTTTGAGCTTTTCTCGCAATCTTTTTATATGAACATCAACAGTTCTATATTCAGATTCACTTTCAAGCCCCCAAATTTCTTCTATTAGTTCTTGTCTTGTGAAAATAGTATTTGGGGTGCTTACAAGTTTATATAATAAATAAAATTCTTTTTGAGCAAGATTGTATACTTTATCATGTTTAACAACACTTAATTGGTCATAGTCAATTATCAAATCTCTTAATATAATTTTTCTTTTATTGGCACTTTTAGCACGTTTTAATAAAACAGAAACTCTTAAAACCATTTCTTCCATATCAATTGGTTTTACCATATAATCATCAGCCCCTAGAATGAATCCTTGTTTTTTATCGCTTATATCACTCTTAGCTGTAATAAGCATTATTGGTATTTCGTAATTTGCAATTCTTAATTCATTTAATAATTCATACCCATCCATCTCTGGCATCATAATATCACTAATTACTAAGTCAATATATTGCTTATCTATTATATCTAATGCTTGAATTCCATTTCTTGCTTCGAATGTTGTATAATTATTTTTCTTTAAGTAAGTTACCATGAGCTTTTTTAGATTTTTATCATCTTCTACTACTAAAACATTAAACATATTTTTGCTCCTTTGCTTAATTATTATATTAAGTAAATATGAATTCTATGTGAACTGTTTTAGAATTACTGGCTAATATATTCTTCATACCCATATTCTGCTGATGTTCCTTCAATTTCTTTTATTGATAGCCCTATTTTTAATTTTTCTTTATCTATATTTATAATTTTTGCATTAACAGTTTGCCCAATTTTCAGTTCATCTTCTGGTTTTACAACTCTTCTTAAACCTGTTATTTCTGAATTATTTACTAGTCCTTCTAATCCTTTTTCTATTTCAACAAATGCTCCAAAAGGTGCAAATTTAACGACTTTACATGTTACAATATCATTTATTTCATATTTGTTTGCTAAGGCAAACCATGGATTTTCTCCTTTTAAAGGATATTCTAAACTAATTCTTCTTTCCTCTTTGTTAAAGTCTTTTATTTTTACTTCTATTTCATCTCCAACTTGAAATTTGTCTTCTATTTTTTCATTTTTATCCCATACTAATTCTGACTTATGAGCTAACCCTGTTACTACTCCTAAGTCCACAAATATTCCATAATCTACAATTTTTGAAACTGTTCCTTTGTATGCTTTTCCTATTTTTATATTATTCCAAAATTCTTCAATGTTTTTTGCTCTTTCAATTTTTTGTCTTTTTATTTCTTCTGCCTGTTTAATTTTTAGTTCTCTTTCGATTTTTTTATCTTCTTCTCTTCTATATTTTTTGTATGATAAAAGTACATTTCCTAAGCCATCATTCCATTTAATTACATCTGCAGTTATTGTATCTCCTGGTTTGAATTCGTCTTTTGGATTTTTTGTTTCGTCATCTGAATATTCTTTTCTTGGTATTATTCCATCTGCTTTATATTTAAAGTCTACAAAAATTTCTCCTTTTCTTGAAATTTGTATTACAGTTCCTGTTATCCTTTTATCAAATTTCTTTTCATTTAATGATTCATTATATAATTTTTCAAAGCTTTCTTCTTCCATGTTATTGCTTCCTTTCCTTTTATAATTTATGTTTGTATAATAACATAGAATTTTATATTTCGCAAGTTTGTCTATTATGTTATATAGTTATTCTTTTATCTCTTTAGCAAGTTTACCAATAGCTTTAGTTTCTATACGTGATACATAAGAACGCGAAATTCCCATTTCATGTGCAATTTCAATTTGCGTTTTAGGTTTATGTCCATCAAGTCCAAAACGTAGTTCTATAATAGTCCTTTCTCTATCTTTTAAGATACTTTTCATTTTCTCATATAAAAGCTTTACTTTCATTTTTAGGTCAACTGATTCTTCTACACTGCGTTCATCATTTTCTAGTACTTCTTGAAGTGTAACTACATTATCATCTTTGTCTTTTCCTATTGGTTCATTTAGATAAACTTCATTATTTAATTTTTTAGTTGCCCTAAAATGCATTAATATTTCGTTATCTATACATCTAGAAACATATGTAGAAAGTCTTGCTCCCTTTTCAGGTTTAAAGCTGTTAATACCTTTTATAAGACCTATTGTCCCAATAGATATCAAGTCATCCTGGTCCACATTTGAATTACTATATTTTTTGCATACATGTGCAACTAACCTCAAATTTTTTTCTATAAGTATGTTGCGAGCTTCTTCATCTCCTGTACTTAATCTTTCAAGACAAATACGTTCTTCCTCTGAACTTAAAGGTTCTGGGAAAAGCTGTACTCCTGAAATATATCCTACTGTAAATACTGCTGTTTGTAAGAACTGTATGAATCCACTTATACAAAGTGTAGAAAACATAAAAGCACCTCCATTTTTCTCATACTAGAATTATATGTATAAGAAAAATAAAAGTGCCTGTTCAATATTTATTTAGTTTATTAAAATTTAAACCTTATATAATTCAATATTTCCATTTCTATACTCTTCTAGAATCTTTAAATATATATCATCCTGTACATTCCTAGCTTTTTTAGGATGTACAATATATCTTAAATAAAGTTCTACATGTGAATCAACAATTTTAGTATATATTATTGGATCCAAATGATTGTAATAAATTCTATATTCCAATATTACATCAGCAACAGCATCTTCCATTTTTCTTGGAATAGTTTTTAAAATCTCATTATTTTCAATAATGTCATATAAAATTGTCTTTGTCTTTTCAATATCAGCATCTAATGGAACTTTTATTGTTACTTCATCCCATATATATTTAAATGCTTTTGTATAATTTTTTAATGGTTTTGTAAATATAAGATAATTGGGTATATGAATGATTCTTCCTGTACTTTGTTCGGCATTTACTCTATCTCCAACTTCTAAAATCTCAAATCCAAGAGTTCGTATACTAACTACATCTCCCTTAATTCCATCAATTTCAATTCTATCTTCTAGTTCAAATGGTTTCTTTATATTTATGTATAATCCAGCAAAGAAATCAAATATTATTTCTTTTACAGAAATTGTTATTCCTGCTGATAAAAAGCTTATTATTGTGACAAATCCTGATATTTTGCGTCCCCATAATAGAAACACAATAATAAATGAAATTGTAGTTAGAGATACTTTCATCATTCTGTTTCTGACATATTTCTTTTTGTCACTTACAGATGCTTTTGAATATATAAATTTTACTATAGCTTTTAATATTCCAAAAACTATAAACACTAGTAATGTTAATATGATTAATTTTATATAATCACTATTAAATCCTGTTTTTTCTCCTATATATTGTGACATATCTTGTATTACAGTCATTTTCATCACCTCTTACTTACCATTTTAGCACAAAATACCATATTATTCAACTTCATCAATACAATCTTGGAACTGACTATTATATAATTTATAATAAAATCCGCTTTCTCCTTTTTCAAGCAGTTGTTCATGTGTGCCTTGTTCAACAATATCTCCATGGTCCATAACTAAAATTAAATCTGCATTTTTTATTGTTGATAATCTATGTGCAATTATAAAAGATGTTCTGCCTTTCATTAAATTATCCATAGCTTTTTGGATTTCTATTTCTGTTCTTGTATCAATACTTGATGTTGCTTCATCTAAAATTAATATTTTAGGGTCTGCTAAAATTACTCTAGCTATTGTAAGTAATTGTTTTTGACCCGCTGAAACTCCACTTGTCTCATCTCCTAATAACGAATTATATCCATTAGGTAATGTTTTTATAAAATGATGTACTCTGGCAGCTTTTGCAGCTTGAATAACTTCATCATCTGTTGCAGTTTCTCTACCATATTTTATATTTTCTTTTACAGTTCCGTCAAATAGCCATGTATCTTGCAATACCATTCCAAACATTTGACGTAATTCGCCTCTCTTGAAATCTTTGATGTTGTGTCCATCAAGTAATATTGCACCATCTGTTACATCATAAAATCTCATAAGAAGTTTTACCATTGTTGATTTTCCAGCTCCTGTTGGTCCTACAATTGCAATTTTTTGTCCTTCATGTACATCTGCATTAAAGTCTTTTATCACAATATTTTCTGGGTTATAACCAAATTTTACATGTTCGAATTTTACATTTCCTTTTAAACCTTCTGTTGTTGTTCCTTCTACATATGTTTCAACTTCTTCGCCTTCTTCTAAGAATTCGAATATTCTTTCAGTTGCAGCAACCATTGCTTGTAACATACTTGATACTTGTGCAATTTGATTTATAGGTTGTGTAAATTGTTTGTTATATTGTATAAAACTTTGTATATCTCCTACTGTAATATTTCCATTTATAGCTAAATACCCTCCTGCTATTGCTACACCTACATATCCAATATTTGATATAAAATTCATTATTGGATGCATTAATCCTGATAAGAATTGTGATTTCCATGCTGAACTGTATAGTTCTGAATTTGCTTTTTCAAATTCTTTTTGTGCATCTTTTTCTCCATTAAATGCTTTTACAATTGTTAATCCTGAAAATACTTCTTCTACTTGACCATTTACATGACCTAAATAATCTTGTTGCTTTTTAAAGTATTTTTGTGATTTTCCTACTATTATTTTTACAAGGAATGCTCCAATTGGCATAACTATTAATGATATTAATGTCATTTGCCAACTAATTGAAAGCATCATTATCAATATTCCAAAAAATGTACATACTGATGTTATTATTTGTGTAATACTTTGATTCAAATTTGTTCCTAATGTATCTATATCATTTGTTACTATTGATAGTACTTCTCCATTTGTCTTTTTGTCAAAATAGTTCATTGGAAGTGAATTTATCTTATGTGCTAAGTCTTTTCTTAATTTATATGTTAAATTTTGGGCAATTTGTGTCATTGCAAAACTTTGGATGAAAGAAAATAATGCACTGACTATATATAGTCCTAATAGTGTTAATAGGATTGTTCCAACTTTTCCAAAGTTTATTCCACCATTTCCTGATATTTTATTTACTAAACCATTAAATATTTCTGTTGTTGCATTTCCTAATATTTTAGGTCCTATTATAGAAAATATAGTACTTCCTACTGCAAATATAAATACTATTATTAATCCAATTTTGTATTTTGATAAATAGTTTTTTATTAATTTTTTTGTTGTTCCTTTAAAATCTTTAGCCTTTTCTGTTGTATGGCCTGGTCTTGGCCCCATTGGTCCTGGCATATTATTTTCCTCCTTCCTTTTTATTTAATTCTTCTTCTGATAATTGTGATAATGCAATCTCTCTGTAGGTTTCATTATTTTTAAGTAATTCATCATGTGTTCCTTGACCTACTATTTTTCCATCATCTAAAACAATTATTTTGTCTGCATTTAAAATAGTACTAATTCTTTGTGCTACAATTATGTTTGTTTTATTATTTGTTCTTTTTGCTAAGGCTTCTCTTAATGCAGCATCTGTTTTAAAGTCTAGTGCAGAAAAACTGTCATCAAATACAAATATTTCTGGGTCTTTTGCTACAGCTCTTGCTATTGATAATCTTTGCTTTTGTCCTCCTGATACATTGCTTCCACCTTGTGCTATTTCTGATTTATATTTGTCATCTTTTCCTTCAATAAATTCTGTTGCTTGTGCTATTTCTGCTGCCTCTATCATTTTTTCATCTGACATACTTTCATCAGAATATTTTATATTACTTTCTATTGTTCCAGAGAATAATACTCCTTTTTGTGGTACAAATCCAATTGCATCTCTTAGTTCTTTTTGTGATAAGTCTTTTACATTTACACCATCAACTAAAAGTTCTCCTCCTGTTACATCATAAAATCTTGGTATTAAATTTACAACTGTTGATTTTCCACTTCCTGTACTTCCTATTATTGCTGTTGTTTTTCCTGTCTCTGCTGTAAAGTTGATATCTTCAAGTATTTCTGTGTCTGCGTCAGGATATCTAAATGATACATTTTTAAATTCTACCAATCCTTTTTTGCTTGGATCTAATTTTTTTGTTGTTTCTTTATCTTTAACACTTGGTTCTGTTTCTAAAATTTCTGTAATTCTGTTAGCTGATACAGATGCTCTTGGAAGCATTATTGAAATCATAGAAATCATTAAGAAACTCATTACTATTTGCATTGCATATTGAATAAATGCTAACATATCTCCAACCTGCATTACACCTTGGTCTATATTGTGTCCACCAACCCATATGATTAAGATTGATACTCCATTCATTATAAGCATTAACATTGGCATCATTACTGACATTGTTCTGTTTACAAATATATTTGCTTTTGTTAAATCTGTATTTGCACCATCAAATCTTTTTTCTTCTCTCTCTTCTGTATTAAATGCTCTAATTACAGATTTTCCTGTTAATATTTCTCTTGCCACACCATTTAACTTGTCTATTAAGTCTTGCAATTTTTTGAATTTTGGCATTGCTACTGCAAATAATATCGCAACAACTAATAATATTGTAATTACTGCTGCTCCTATTATCCATGCCATTGATGTGTTACTTTGATGTATTACTTTTATTACTCCACCTATTCCTATTATTGGAGCATATACTACTGTTCTAAATAGCATTGCTAATAATTGTTGAATTTGTTGCACGTCATTTGTACTACGAGTAATTAAAGAAGCGGTTGAGAATTCTCTTAATTCTTTAGTAGAGAATTTTAATACTTTATTAAATATCTTTTCTCTTAGTGTTTTTGCCATTTTAGCACCAACTCTTGATGATAACATCATTATTGTAATTCCTGATGCCATACTGATTGCAGCTAATATTAACATTTTAAATCCTGCGACCATTATGTAATTCATCTGAATTTTGTCTGTATCAACACCTGCATCTTTGTATATTTCTTTTACATATGCAACTGCTGCTTGACTTTTTATTGAATCTTGCATTTCATCTATTTGTTTTGTAGATTCACTTAACATTTGATTTATTTGCTCCTCTGGCATTGTTTTTAATATATCAATAATAGACATATTTTGAAGCATTTCTTTTTGTTCTTCTGGCACATTTATTAGTATTTGTTCTTTTATTTTGTTTGCCATTTCTTCTTTTTGTACTGTTCTTGATATAATAATTGGTTTTGTCATTATTTGCTCAAGTTCTTCTTTTTCATTTTCTTTTAAGTCTTTTATAACATAATTTCCATCTGATTCTTCAGTTGTGTAATTTTCTAATATTTTGTCATCATCATTTGAAAATAATAATATTGCCTCCATGTCTTTTGAACTTATTGTTTCTGGTACTGCATATTCAATTCCTCCTGCTTGTATACCTGTATTTACTATCTTGGAAGTATAATTAGGTAATTCCAAGTCTACTGCTGCTTGAACACATAATAATGCTACAATTGTAAGCACAGATAACCATGATTGTTTTAAGTTTTTTAATATTTTAAGCATCTTTTTCCTCCTTTTTTTCTATTCCATATTTTAAATATTCTATTTCTTTTAAAAACATTTTTCTACAATCCTCTTTTGATTTGTTTTTGAAATTTTTTATTAAAGCTCTCCTTGTAATCACATTTAACATATCACAGATTATCACCAAATCTTCATGATTTTCTATTTTTAAATTGTTTTTATTTATTTGCTCATAATATTCTATAATATCTTGTGGTTTAGTTTTTCTTACTAAATCAAATACATTTTCATCTGACGATTTTAAGTTTATAAATATTTGTTTAAATAATTCTTGGTCCGGATTATTCGTGAATTCTTCTATCATTGAATCATATAAGAATATATACAATTTGAATATATCTCCATTTGTCTCTTTTACTTTGTCTTTCAGTTTTGTATTTAATTTTTCAGAATTTTCTCTTAATATATATATAAGTAAATCTTCTTTACTTTCAAAATATTGATAAAAACTTCCTCTCGCAATATCTGCTTCTTCTACAATATTTTTTATCGAAACATTTTCTATTGGTGCTCTTGCAAATTCTTTTTTGGCAGCATTTATTACTTTTTGTTGCTTTTCTTTTGAAAGTTTTAAAAATGTTTCCTTTGGCATCTCATCACTTCCTTTCGACAAAAAAATAACACTATGTCATATATTATAATGACACAGTGTCACTTTTGTCAATACTTTTATTGTGAATTTTATGTGAATTATTTAGTCACCTAAGCAAATTCCAATATCTCTAGCAGTTTTTACTAAGTCATCATCCATTGTAACTTTTCTTAGGTTACTTTCTGCAGTGTTTCCTGAAACAGCCCCAATTTTTGTATTTCTTCCAACAACATCTTCTAATGAAACACTATCTAATTTTCCATTTTTTAATACTGCTAACACACCAAATTGACCATTTAATGCAAGTTCCATAGCTTTAGCTCCGTATTTTGTTGATAAGACTCTATCAAATGCAGTTGGTGTTCCACCTCTTTGCATATATCCTAATGTTGTATTTCTTGCTTCTAAACCTGTTAATTGTTCAAGTTGTTTCGCTACTACTTGACCTACTCCTCCAAGTTTGTTATTATCAACTCCAGCTCCATTGTTTCTTTGGCTTGCAACTGTGATTTCTCCACCTTTTGGCGCAGCACCTTCTGCAACTACAACTATACTGAATTCTTTTCCTTTTGCTCTTCTTTCATTTATTTTGTCAACAGCTTTATTAATATCATAAGGAATTTCTGGTATTAATGCAACATCTGCTCCTCCTGCAATTGCTGATTCTAATGCTATCCATCCTGCATATCTTCCCATTACTTCTAGTACCATTATTCTATGATGTGTCTCTCCTGTTGTATGTAGTCTATCTAATGCTTCTGCCGCAACAGATACAGCTGTATTATATCCAAAAGTTATCTCTGTACACGCAACATCATTGTCTATAGTTTTTGGAACTCCTATTACATTTACACCTTTTGTAGAAAAATCCCTTGCTGATTTTTGTGTTCCATCTCCTCCTAGTGTAAATATACAATCAAATCCATCTTTTTTAATATTTTCTACACAAACATCTGATAAATCTTTATATTCAACTTCTCCATTTTCTCCAACTACTTTGTAATTGAATACATTTGCATTTGTTGATGAACCTATTATTGACCCTCCCTTTGGTAATATTCCAGATGCACTTTGGTCATTTGCTGTACTTAGTCTTACATAATTGTTTTTTAATAATCCATTATATCCATCTATAAAACCATAACATTCTACATTATTGTGTTCTGCTGTTTTTATTATAGCTCTTATTACAGCATTAAATCCTGATACGTCTCCTCCATTTGCAAGTATCGCTACTTTTTTTAACATACTAATTCCTCCTATTTGTTTTTTACCTAATCGTAAAAACTTTACCATAACTGGTAAAATTTGTTTCTTCTTTATTATATCAATATTTTATTTTTTTACAATAGTTTTTTGGCATTTTAATATATTTTGTTTTTATTCTTGTATAATAATAACCACCCGTAA
>ERZ779654.1325-NODE-1325-length-11928-cov-3.098627_pt1 | contig 11928 bp, 5 predicted proteins | sample MGYA00511075_ERZ779654 | MGnify/ENA primary metagenome ERZ779654 (study PRJEB29588, sample SAMEA2155636) | human gut metagenome | biome: human gut; feature: human-associated habitat; material: faeces | place: Denmark | collected 2008/2010 ...
CTTTCCGCCGCCGCCGACATCGCTCATGTTGAGGTACATCCCTGTGACAAGCATCGTAACGGCGATCTGCGAGCGTTGTCCTTCGCCCATCTTGTCCAGTTCCTGTTGCATGGATTGGTCTTCCGGTGCGGAGAGGATAAATTGCAGTTGCAGGTTCTCCAATGTCTGTTTGATCGCCACACCGACATTGAAGGTGACCAGACGTGAGCTGCCGTCGTCTTGTGTGACGGATGCCCGCATCCGTTCGGTTGCTGTCAGGTTCAGCATCGGGTCCATCGGGTTGCCGCTCCACTGGACGTAACTACCGTCCTGTATCGTGAACTCCTTGAGCGGAATAATCGGCATGGCATATTTTACCATGCCTCCCGAAAGTGTATAACGTCCGTTCAGGATCATTTCACCCTGTGTCGTATATTGGAATGACAAGTCGCCCCCTCCCTCCAGTTCCACACGGCTCGATTGGTCGGGGGTGATATCTGCGTTCAGACGGACGGCCTGGTCGATCCGGATCGTCATCAACATGTCCAGTCCGCCGATGGGCAGAGGTGCTTCCGGCCGGTGCCGGCGGGTCAGCAGCGTATCGGAGAAATCGGTAAAAGTCACAAGGTCTGCTAAGCGGTCTTGAGCCGTGAGCGGGGATTCCTGCATCACGTAAGTGACATTTGTCCCGCCCAACAGTTGTAAATCTCCTCGCATGATCAAGGCATCGAGCGGCCCCTTGACAGTCGAGTTGAGGTTGACAAGCAGCTTGCCGTACACCATGCTTTCCTTATTGCGTTTCACATTCAGCAGTTGCATGTCGTGGGCTGTCAGTTTCAAGTTTGCCGTCATTCGGGAAAGATTGTGAATGTCGATCGTTCCGTCGACTACGAACGGATTGATCCCCGATGCATAGATGTTGTATTTGTCGAAACTGATCAGATTATTCTTGATCTTGATATCCTGCTTGTCGAAACGGAAGGAAGAACCGACTGCCGTTACATATACCGCCGAGCTGTCCATCCGTACATACCCGTTGACGGCAGGAGCCGAGGTGGTCCCGGTTATCGCCAGTTCCCCTTGCAAGGCTCCCGTCAGTTTGGCCATCTTGTCCGGAATGAACGGGTTTATCATCTCCAATGGCAAGGCGGTGATGTTCATATTTCCGTCCAGATAATCCGTTTTTCCCATTTTGTAATAGGCATTGATCGCGGCAACCTCGTTACGGTCGCGGAAAAGGTGCATGTCGACCTGATGCTCCTTGTCGCTAAGTGGCAGGTAAACAGTGTTGAACATCAGTTCACCTACCCGTCCCCCTTCATAGAATAGGCTGTCGATATGAGCGTCCGCCACAACCATGAAGCTGCTGTCCGAAGGGGCATACTGCAAGTCGGCGCTAAGCATTCCTCGCATGGAAGGGAGGTCCGGGAATCCCTTCGTGATCGCATCTAGGTCTATCTGGCTTAGCTCGGCATGGATTTCTTCCATTCCTTCTTCTCCGGTAAGCGAGTGAATCCAGAGCGAAGCATTGTTTTCACCGGTCAGCCGGACATCGGCGGCAATATCCTTTATGTTGCGGTACAGGATATAATTATCGGTATTCAATTTAAATGTACGGAAAGCCAGTATCGGGTCTTCCGGGAAAAGATGCAGGCGCAATCCCTCTTTTTCCTTGTCGACACGAGCCCCTAACCGGATACCGGTTTTACCTTGGCCGTCGGTATATTCCAGTTTGGCATCGACAAAAGTGTTGCGGAGCTTTCCCAGCAAGCTGGCGGTGAAAGGTTGTTGTTTCCTGTATTTTGTCTTGATGACTTTCGTGTCGTACAACAAGCCGAGCGAATCCTGCCGGACAATGAGGCAGATCGTGTCGATCCGTGTTGTGTCCTGCATCAGGTTGAAGAGATCGGCATCGAGGAAGAAACCCTTTTCTGGTGAAGTGTTGGCTTCGATATTCAGGTTGTCGAAGGTAATATAATATTGTTGCAGGATGTTGTAGATCGGATTATCCTTACCGGCTGTGATTTTCAGGTCCATATCCGGGAGGAGCGGACGGAAAGATGGAATGTCGATCATCGAATCGCGTTCTAGCTGTTGGGTGAGACCTTCGTTTATTTTCGTGAACTTATCGGTCATCGTCTCGATATCCGCATTTCCGGTCAGGACGATTCCAAAGTCTCCGGCGTGGAAAGAGACGCGGGTAGTGTCTTTATCGCTGTGAGCGTGTAAAGTCAATGTTTTCGGGTGGAACTTACCGGTCGGATTTATCAGTTCCCAGTTACCGAGGGTAACGTCCACTTGGTTATTCTTTCCCATGTCTGTTTCCGCCTCTGCGAAAAGCTGGAAGGAGGTCGCCAGCGAATCATTCATAAAGTGCATGCCGTATAGGTCCAGGTTTTGCACGTCGGCGATTAGCATCGCATTCACTTTCTTCTTGTGGAGGGTTGCATTGAGCGACATATCCATCTTCGCAAGCGGATAATGGCTGAGCAGGTCGAATTTCAACAAGTTCTTTTCCAGCGAACCGTCTAACCTTACGTCGGATACGGCGTATGCCCCATACTCGATATTCGTAATCTTCCCCTCTAATTTAGCCCAAGTGGAAACGTGGAACGGATCATACCCTTTCCCCTCAGCACGGAACGAGGCGGCCAGGTGGTAAAGGGAATCTTTGGGTAAGAAATTGGTTGGTTTCAGGCTGTCGATCTTCAGGTCAGCCAAGTAAGACGCTTGTACGGGGTTATAACGTGCAGTCAGTCCGACCTTGCCTTCGCCTTGCGTGAGCAAAAGGTCGGCGCGGTACTCTTGGTTTTGCAAAGTCGCTTCCCCTTTCAGTTTCATTACCGGAAGGTTATAGCGTGACCGTTCGGATTCCGGTAGCATGCTGAGCACAAAGTCAAGATTCCCGGTTTGGGCATTCAGCTGAAACTTACCCGAACGGCGGATACTGTCTGCCACGGCTCTCATTTCTCCTGTGATATTCAGATTGAAGATGCCAGGCAGTTCGCCTTTCAGCTGGCGCAGCCGTAAAGCAGCCAGGTTCCCTTCTATTCCGGCTGTCAGGCTGATTTCTTTTTGGGGATAGGCTTGTTTGAACTCCTTGGGAAGAGGACCGGCAAAGATAAATACATCTTCTTTTCCTACCGAGGCTGTCAGCAGGCTATGGAGCGTACCGCTCGGTGTATTGTCGAACGTATTCCAGGGAACGGTTGCCAGCAGGCGGATCTCTGAGTAAGGTGTTTTCAACAGAAGCCCCGGAACCTGTATCGTCGTGCTGTCACTGCTGATGTCTCCGGTCAGTGAACTGAGCGTCAAACCCGAGCGGTCATTAGCAGAAAATTTTTTGATCCGTGCACTGATGTCCCTGCCTCCGTACAAAAGCGAATCGATCCGGATATTCACATCGTTCAAGGCTATATGTGCCGGATCGAAACCCGGTACCGGGTCACTATAGCTACCGTCGTAGTTCAGGGAAGAGCCGGACAGCAGAAACTGGGATGCACTGTAGCGTGCCGATCCGAGGTCGACTATCCCGTCGGTTAATCCAGCCTTTTCGATATAGGTCGAAAGACGCAGCGAGTCGCCCGGTATCTGCATGGCAAACGCTACCCGATCCAGGTCGATTTGATCCAGCATCAATTTCCAGTTGACCGCCGTCGATGTCGTATCCTTGTTTGTTGTCGTGTCGTTCATCAGGAGAGTGATGGCTGTGTCCGAAAGGTCGATTTTGTTCAGCCGGGCGATCTCTTTTCCGAGGTCTATACGATCTGCTTTAGCATAGAGCTTTCCTAAAGTACCTTTGATCTCCATTCCCTCGATCAGGTTGCCAGTATTGGCTTTCACGCCGCGCAGGTCGATCGCATCCACCAAGACTTCTTTTTTCAGCAGTGGCAGCGGACGGATGTTGACTTGGAAACTTTCGAGTGACAATAACGTGTCGGGAGGAGTTATGACTTTCACGTCCCGGATCGTCAGATTCAGCGGGAAGGAAAGACGTATCTGCCCGATCCCGATATTCATACCGGTTGTTTCACTGGCATATTCGGTGGCTAGCCGCACAGCGAAATTCTGGAAGGGAGGTATATATAAAAGAATTGAAATCAAGATGACCAATACCATCGGTATCAGGCATATGATCCCTATTCGCTTCATCCAACGTCTCATTTGTTCTTATTGTGTGTTTTCGTTATAATCATAACGGTTAAAGGACCTGTTTTGTTTGACATTCCATTAACAAAAATAGGGAATAAATTAAAAATAAAGAAGTAATATCGATAAAACGGTAATAATAACTGCTTAGAGCCGTTATATTAAGGCTGAACATAAAAAGATTAAACGATGATTGGAATATCGGACCTGGAATACCTTTGTGCGGAAGTACGGCAAATAGCCCGTAAAGCCGGTGCATTTCTGCGTGATGAACGGCAAAAGTTCGATCGGGAGCGGGTGGAGGAAAAGAGTGCACACAATTATGTCTCGTATGTGGATAAAGAATCCGAACGGCGTCTGGTCGAACAACTTTCGACATTGCTTCCCGAAGCAGGGTTTATTGCCGAAGAGGGTTCGGGAAGCCTGACGGACGAGGAGTATTGTTGGGTGATCGATCCGCTCGACGGAACCTCCAACTATATCCATGATATGGCTCCTTACAGTGTCAGTATTGCCTTGCGGGATAGGGAAGAACTGTTGTTGGGTGTTGTATATGAGGTCTGTCGCAATGAATGTTTTTATGCTTGGAAAGGAAGTAAGGCTTATCTGGACGGTAAAGAAATACGGGTAACGGATGTAGCTGTTTTGGATAAGGCTTTTGTTGCGCTTGGTTTCCCCTATGATTCCGACCACTATCGTCCGGTCGCCCAAAAGCTGGTGGACCGTTTGTATGGTTATGCCGGGGGGACGAGGCTGTTGGGATCTGCTGCGGCCGAGCTCTGTTACGTCGCCTGTGGGCGATTCGATGCTCGGATAGAAGGACATCTCGGCCCGTGGGATGTTGCGGCAGGCGGCTTGATCCTGATGCAGGCGGGTGGCAGGCTGTCAGACTTTGCCGGTGGCGACACTTGGCCTTCTGCCGAGCAGGTGATGGCGAGTAACGGGGTGATACATGATAAGATCCTCCGCTTGTTGTAGTATTGTTTTTATCAATGCCGTTATTTCCTTTTCCAGTCCTTTTTGAGGGCTTTCTTTCGGATTAGGATGATTGGGATAAATATGATAGCTATCCAAAAGAGGCTGATCAACATAAGAGTTAGAGATGAAAGGTTCTCCGGCATCAATGCTTTGTCGGCCTGTTTATCGGGTATTGCTTCGGAATGTATCTTTTGGGCGGATAGATGAAAAAAGTCCTACCTATTTTTAGGTATGAATGTAAAGGGCAGAATGATTTATTTGTCGGAAAGAATCGTGATGAGGAGCGATATCCCTGCTAACAAGCCCTCGAAACTAATCAATTCTGGTGAAAGAGGTTGTGCCGAAACAGTCTTGTTCCCGCACAACCTTTTTATTTAAATAGATACAGGCAGATTAGGAATGGATCAATCGTTTTCTATCACACGGATCATGTCGAAGTAGAATTCGCCGGCTACTTCTGCTCCCTTTTCTACAACTCCCGTCTTTGTATCGTAGATGTAAATGATGGCATTAGTGTCGACTTCAGTGTTCACACCGAAATAAGCTTTCTCGTTGAAGACGACAGAACGCTGTGAGAAACGGCCGCCACTGTAAGTGAGTTCTTTTCCTTCATAGCTCAAACGTGTCCTTTCGCCTGTAGCAAGATCGATGATAGAATAATAATGGCTGTAACTGTCAATTGCTGTACCAGCAGCATCGTTGCGTGCATAAGCTAGAGCTTTGCCGTTTCCCAAATACTGGATGGTGAGCAATTTACCGTCTGCATTCGGATATCCTTCGTAAGTGGCGTCGAAATCGATTTCACCATTGTTGATACGCAACAGGTGTCCTTGTTCCAAATCGCCCTTTTCGGTGATTGCGGCGAGGTAGAGGTTACCGCTTTCATCATACATTACGCAGTCTTGCATCAATTCGCCGTAGGCACTTCCCGCCATTTCTCGGGCAAGCGAGTTGCGCTTGTTGCTTTCTACCGCCAGAGTGACAGGATCGAGCACTGCTGTATAAAAAGCAGTAGTGGTTTTGCCGTTCTTTCCTGAAAGACCGTTCTTCCCGTAATAGAAATAGAACAGTTTTCCCGTTTTTTCATTATAGGTAAGGATGCCCGATGTGGTGAATTTCTTTGTTTCTTCTCCTGTAACCTCTGATTCCGGTAGTAGGATGTCCAGTGTGCCTTCTGCTAGAATCGACATATTATCGGTGTTCAGTTTACTCCAGATGACCTTGCTTGCATCGCCGTTGGCAGCCATGACAACAAGCGTGTTGTTATCTATCCAGGCATGGGTGTAGGAGCGTACTTTGTATGTATTTGTCTTAAAGGGAGATGATGCACATTCTATTACTTTGTTATCTTTGATCTGATATTTTACGAAACGGTCGTTGCTTGAAGGGATCTGATAGTAATATTTCCCTTTCGAGATACTTTCCATCGAGTAGTCTCCCAATTCGGTTCCTTCACCTTTAACAGTGATAGTCCCCATATCGGCTGTCAGTTTATTGGCGCTGTTGACAACCGTCGTGTTCTTGCTGCTCATGCCGCCATGTTTTCCTACGGTCAGAAACAGGTCGAAATGATACTTGCTTTCGTCGAAGGCAGGTGCATCATTGGTTACAGTCACTTCACAAGTGGCAGTGAATCCACCGTCGTCCGTTTTTACCTTGATTGTAGTCGAACCTTCGGAAATTGCTGTTACAATACCATTTTCTATTGTAGCGATATTCGTGTCCGAACTGCTCCAAGCGACAGTTGTAACAGCTGCATTTTCAGGAACGACAGTCGCAGTCAGTGTTCCTGTAGTTCCTGTTTTTAGTGTTAATGTGGTAGGAGTGATCGTGACACCGGTCACAGACACGTTTTTCAAATCATCGTCATCAGAACAAGCCGTGAAACCAAGTGAGATCAGGGCTGTCATGAAGGTGAGTAATGCAAATTTGAACTTCTTCATTTTTTTCTTGTTTTTAAATATGAATGTTAATTGATAAATACTCTGAATTTTGCAAAGAATGCGCGTCCGGGTTTTTGCAGTTTATAGTTGTCATAAGCTGTTTCGTCGAGGAAATTAGAACATTCCAGTGAGATGTTGTAGCTGTCGTGTTTCCATGAATAGGTGATATTGGCATTGCAGATATGCTGTGAGGGTATACGGGCTTTGGTATCGCGGTTGCCATAGGCTTCCCATGTCAGGAAATACCAATGTACCCACTGGAATGTACAGCCTAAACGTAGCTTGTTGTCATGTAGTAGGAGGTTGTGGAACGTATAACTCGCCTCCGCGTTGCCGAATAGCCAGGGACGGTTGGGTACGTGGTTGTCATATGTGGCGGATGGTTTGCCGTCTTCTTTGTATTTTTGTTGGTCACGGGCGTCTTGATAGCTGACGTTGGCCATGAGTTGTAATCGACCGTCCCAATCATAACGAATTTCCCCTTCTACGCCTTTGATATGGACGGCTGGATCATTGACAAACTGCATCATACCCTCTTTTTCAATGACGGAGGTTTGAATATAATTGTCCACATAACGTAGGAATCCGTTTGCCTCGTAATAGATAGTATGTCTGCCGGCAGGATGCCATGTGCCGAACAAGGCGAGATTGACGTTGTTGCTTTTTTCTGGTTTCAGCGCTACATTTGCATAAATGGTGGTTCCGTTGCCTAACAATTCACGGGCGATGGGCAAGCGTACGCTGTGTTCATAAGAAACCTTTACCGCTAATGGGTCGAAGAACATATAGCGCAGTCCGGTACCATATCCAAAGTAATTTTTGGTAGTAGAACCTTGCACTTTGTCCGATCCCGTCACGGTGGACTGGTCGGTCTGCCGGATATTCGGGTGATTCACATAATCTTTGGCAAAGAATACATTCTGCATTTTCCCATCAAAAAACGACTGGCTGTAGGTCAGTCCGATGATATGTTTGGTAACTGCATCGTTTGATGGTTCGAAACTTTGGTCCAAATCATCATAGCGATCATTTCCGGTCCGGTTCATATGATAATTCAGGTTAAGACCGTGATGTCCGTCCAGTTGGTAATCCAAATTGACACGCACGATAGTCAGAGGGCGTTTGTAATGACGTATAGAAGGTTCATTACCTCTGATTTCGTTGCGTTGACTCACGATATAGCCTCCATCCCAATAATATTTCCGATAAGCTGTATCGATAGTAATGGAATGATCCCATGTATGTGACAAAGTTGCTTTCAATGTCATGCCTTCGGTCATGAAATTATATTTGTTATAACGAACCGATACGTTCCATGCATCCGAATTATGTTCAGCCATACCATAAACTTTGGTTTGTATGGATCCGGTCTGCAGTTCCTTGTCTGTTTTGGAGTAGGAAGCGGAAACGAAAAGTTCGTCAGCCCAAAACTTACCTGTGATTCCAGCTTCTATCTGTGCCAATAGCGAAAAATAGCCGTCATGGAAACGTTTTGGGTTGCCGTAGATGAATTGATCACCTGTCTCATTGCGCATCTGCACGTCTTTCATCCGGTAGTCGTTTTTCGAATAGCTGATACCGATGGCAGGACGCACGACCAATCCGGTGTGCCGTTCCATAAACTGTGCGTTCAGGTTGGCACGATGTGTATGGAAGGAACCGATGCTATAAGAAGCGTCCATGAAACTTTTCTTTTCTGCCTGGGTGATAATGTTGACAGCTCCGCCTAATGCATCCGTCCCCAATGAGGCTGGTACTACGCCTTTATAGATTTCCACTCGGTCAATCAGGTTGACGGGCAGATTGGCGAGCGTCACATAGCTCCCTTTGCTATCCAAGGGAACACCGTCTATGAAATAGCGGACGGAATTACCTGACAGCCCGTTGATCGAGAGGTCGAAATCGGAACCTACGCCTCCCTCTTCGCGTATTTTGACACCGCTTGTACGATTCACTAATTCATTCAGGCTATTAAGTGAATTAATGACAGGCTTAACGTCAAGAGCATTAACCGAAAGTGCGCTTTCTCTTACCTGTTGTGATTGTGTTTTCCCATACACCTCCACTGGACTTATGCTTACGGAACTTTCTTCCAGTTTGAAGTCGAGGGTTTTGTCGTGATGAAGGTCGAGTGAGGTTTTGATCGTTTGGTATCCTAAGGAGGAGACGACGAATGTGTGTTTGCCAGGGGATACTTGTAGGGAATAAAGCCCACTGTCATCTGTATAAGTGCCGGAGACCGTGTTTTCGACGGCGATCGTTACCAACGGCAGGGGCGTACCTTGTTGATCGGTGACTTTTCCGGAGAGCGTAATTTTGTTTTGTGCCGTCAGACTTAGTTGCGACAGGCAGACAAGCAAAAGGAATACATGTACAAAGACTTTCATTTTAATCCTTGATATAGTGTTCATGACTTGCTTAAGGGAATACACACAAGGAGAAATGATATCTTTATGTAAGGGGATAAAGAATGACTTGACTCGATGTTTTGTAGCTTTATTTCCCGAAAGCTTTAAAACTATGTTTGTTTTGGCAGGTCTTCTGACTTGTTCCGTCTTTGAATGCCTTCCCATCCGGTGACGGACAGTGGCTTGTAGCGTATTCAAAGATTTGGAGAGGAACTTACAGCAGCGGGTCTGTTCAGGATTCGCACCTGATTCCCTTTTCATCACGCCTCCCGTAGCGGTTGGGAGCCGTGAAACCAAAACTGTGGCAAAGGTATGAAAAAAGTCTGTCTGTACAAAAAACGGATTAAAAAACAAATTCATTATTTTTGGCGCCGGATTCGTTAGACTCCGTGAAAGAATAACAGAATGTGGAACGATTAAAAATGAAGTGACTATGTTGGAAAAAGGATTGAAACATATCAGCCGGACTGTCGTGCAGCCGGATAATTTTGCATTGACGATGGGATCGGGAGATTTGCCTGTATTGGCAACGCCGGCTTTGGTAGCATTGATGGAAAATGCGGCAATGTTGGCCGTAGCGGCTGAACCCCCGGAAGGGGCGACTGTCGGTGCTAAAATGGACATGACACATGTTCGTCCTTCCGGTGAAGGTGAGGAAGTGCATGCGGAAGCGACGCTGGTTGAGGTGGAAGGGCGAAAGTTGACCTTCTCGTTGGTTGCCAGGGATTCGGCAGATGTGATCGGCGAAGGCACGCATATCCGCTATATTGTCGACAGAGCGAAATTTTTGTTGAAACTGAAAGGCTAACCATCACTTCGATTGCTGCGAGAAAAGGAATATGAAGTTACCTATTTGTAGGTATTTACGGCCTGCTGAATAGTTATTTATGGTGATTTTATATTTCTTTTCCACCTTCTATCTTTGCCTCAATTTAAAATAATCAGATATAATCATAATTGCTAATTTGCATAGACAACGAAACTAAAATCGAAGAAGGCTTCTCGTGAGAGAGGCCTTTTTTATTTGAATGTATTCTACCGATAACTCGATCCTGAAAATGACTATATGTAGGTAGTATGGAGGTCTGTTTTACCTGTAAATAGGGATTGGATATTATCGTTAAATTTGCGAACTTTGTCACCTAAATGGCTGTTATGTCTATAGTTCTCGATAAATGGAAGGATTAAGGAAATATTTAAGGATTGCGCTCCCATTACTTTTCATATCGTATTTGGGATGCCTGATAGCTTTTACCCACGTTCATATAGTGAACGGGGTGACGATCGTCCACTCCCATCCCTATCAGAAAAATGACGACGGGACTCCCAAGAAAGAACATAACTACGCCGAGTTTCAGTTGCTGCACCAACTTTCGACTATTCAAATCAGCGGTGCTGCTTTTGCACAAGTGCTGATTGCTGCGTTTCTTGCAACATTTTGTGTTTTATCCACCTGTCCGGTTTATCCGGATCACCTTCGTCCCGTCCTGGGGAAGGTTTCGCTTCGTGCGCCACCATTTGTCTTTTTTAATAATTAATGACGGTATGTCAAAAATCTACTTGTCCCTGCATCTTGCGGCGAGACCGTAAAAGAACATGCCTTATCAACCAGATGTTTTTATGGCCGGCTTTTATGTGATCTCGCGTCTAACGTGGGAACAAGGCAGTTCTGTATACCTACCACTTCCTATATTATTAATTTTTAAAAGACATCTCAATGAACAAAATTTATATACTTTTCCTATGCCTTTGCTATGCCGTTTCGGCAATAATGGCAAACACCTATAAAAATGATAAAGAAGTGACGAGCCCTACGGATGCCAATATTTTTGGGCATGTCGTGGATAAGGCGACCGGTGAACATTTGCCGGGAATAACGATCATCCTGAAAGGAACGACGATCGGTTCCGTGACCGATGACTCCGGGCATTATATGTTAAAAAATCTCCCCGAAGGAGAGTTTACGATCGAAGTCTCTTTTGTCGGCTTCAAGACAGTTACGAAAAAAGTAACGACCGGAAAAGGGAAGACGCAGGAACTGAATTTCGAGCTTGAAGAAGATTTGATATCGCTCGAAGGAGTGGTCGTCTCTGCCAACCGCAACGAGACGAAACGCCGTCTGGCGCCTACCCTGGTGAAGGTACTCAGCCCGACCGTGTTCGAAAAGACCAACTCCACGACATTAGCACAAGGGCTGGTTTTCCAACCGGGCGTCCGGGTCGAAAACGATTGCCAGAACTGTGGTTACTCGCAAGTCCGCATCAACGGTATGGAAGGAAAATATACACAGATATTGATTGATTCCCGTCCTATCTTCTCCGCATTGGCTGGCGTGTACGGATTGGAACAAATTCCGGCCAATATGATCGAACGGGTCGAAGTGATACGGGGCGGAGGATCTGCTTTGTTCGGTTCGTCGGCTATCGCCGGAACAATCAATATCATAACGAAAGAGCCCATTCGCAATTCCG
>ERZ779654.1326-NODE-1326-length-11917-cov-2.308127_pt1 | contig 11917 bp, 7 predicted proteins | sample MGYA00511075_ERZ779654 | MGnify/ENA primary metagenome ERZ779654 (study PRJEB29588, sample SAMEA2155636) | human gut metagenome | biome: human gut; feature: human-associated habitat; material: faeces | place: Denmark | collected 2008/2010 ...
GCGACAAATTCTCCGTTTTCCACCGACAGGTTTACCCCCGCCAGCGCGTGCACGGCGGTCTCCCCCGTGCCATACTGTTTTTTCAAATCTCTGGTTTCCAAAATGACCATCCTGTAATCTCCTTTTGCTCCTGATTTGGCATTTCCTGCCTTCTTTTAAGATTGTCGCACAGAATTCTTTCGAAAATCTGTCCCGGAGACAAAAGATTCTTACAGTTTTGACACAATTGCCGTTGGAAAATACAGCCCAAACGTTGAGCCTGCCCCAGGCACGGACGAAAGCCGGATATATCCGCCCTGCTGCTGCATAATAAAACGTGCCAGATACAATCCGATCCCCACACCGCTCTTTTCGGCAACCGCGTTTCCCCTGTAAAAACGCCCAAATACCGCCGCATGCTCCTCCTCACCGATGCCGATTCCCGTATCCGTCACTTCCACGCAGGCAAACAATTCATAGGAACAGAGTTTTATGGTAATCCCTCCTGTGTTCGTATATTTGATCGCATTATCGAGAATATTTCCCAGTGCTTCCATGGACCATTTCTTATCAAAGTACGCATAAACCGGTGCGTCTTCCTCTGCTTTTTTCGTCCCGGAAAACGCAATCGCAAGTCCTTTGGCGGCTGCTTTTTCCCGATAACTTTCCATACCGTCTACGACCAGTTCTGTCAGCGGCTGCCGGATTGGATGCAACACAAAAACGCCTGTCTCAAGCCTTGAAAGTTTAACAAGCGCATCCATTAAAAACTGTAATTTTTCACTCTGCTGCCGCAGCTTTTTTACGGAATCCTGTGCTGCTTCCCCCCAGCGGTTCTTCCTCCAGCAGTTCCGTATACAATAAAATATTTGAAAGCGGCGTCCGCGTCTGATGGGAAATATCTGCAATCAGTTCCTTGATTTTTTCCCTCTCCACGTCTATGCTTCGCACCGAAAGTTCCGATGCCGCCAGATACTGCGCCAGACGGTTTTCCAGCGATGACTGCCGCGACTCATCAAATGTGGTCTCGGAAAAGGTGCCGTTTATCGCCGCCTCGAGCATATCGGAAAGTCCATCCATCACCTGTTTCTGCCGGTGTCTGAAGAAAAGTGCTGCTGCAAGCACACTCCCTGCCGCAAGCAATATAATTACAAAATATCCGATCATACTTCCCATACATATCCGATCCCATACACGGTCCGGATCTGCTCCTTTGCCTGTAATTTATCCCGCAGCCGCTTGATGGCAACCGAAAGCGCGTTTTCATCCACGTACACCGCGCCATCGGTCCAGATGCGATCCATCAAAGTTTCCCGCGGCACGGTCATCCCCGCATGCTGCACAAGAAGTGCCAGAAGTTTCTGCTCGGTTTTACTTAACTCCACTTCCTGTCCGCTTACGGTAAAACGCATATTTGTAAAATCAAACTTCCAGATACTGCCCTCCCAGATCTGTGTGTTTTTTGCGCTTTCTTTCTGCATCTGCACCGTCCGGTTCCGAAGCTGGGTGTTTACCCGCGCCCGGAGTACCGCCAGACTGAACGGCTTTGTGATGTAATCATTTGCTCCCTGCTCCAGTCCGCTTACAATATCCATTTCCAGATCGTTTGCCGTAAGTAAGATCACCGGAAGATCCGAGGTTCTGCGGATCTCCTGCAGCAGATCAAAACCGCTTCCGTCCGGCAGATTCACATCGAGAATCAGCAGATCTGTCTGGTTCTGGTGCAGATGCTGTCTGGTCTCCTGTATGTTTTTACAACATAGCACCTGCCGGTTTTTCTCCTGTAATGCGCGCTGCAGTCCCTGTGCGAGTGCCATATCGTCTTCCGTGATCAGAAGATGCATGATTTTTTCTTCCATTGGTTTCTTCCTGTTCTGTTTAGTTTTGTTGCGGGATTTGTTTCAATCCTGCAAAAAGACGAAGCTTAACGCTTATTGCTTTTTATCATTTTCAATCACACAGGAATGTTCTTTCGTCTTCTTATCATAATTGATTCCTACGAGCAGAATATTTCCTGTATATGGCTCTAACGATTGCGGATACTTTCTGTCTTTTATCTGTTGTAAGGCGGTATCCGCAGTTTTATTCCATTTCAGTTCCACAACCAGTGCCGGATAATCAGCTTTATATTCCGGTTTTGGAATATAAACAAAATCCGCAAAACCACGGCCGGTCGGCAATTCCCGGATGGGTTTAAAATAGTACTGCATGGAACTTAAGTATGCGATCGTAAGTACACTGCTGAGCGAATTTTCATCATGGTACATAATCGTTGAAGAATACCCGGTATGAATTTTCTCAATCCCCTTTGCAACCTCCATTCCATCTTTTTCCAGCGTTGCATCTAATAACGCTAACGATTCTTTTTGAAATGTCACCATCTCATTCCACCTGGTACGTTTCACTGCATGATTTAACTCGTGCCGGATTTCTTCATTCGGAATAAAAACATGCCGGCTGTCCTGATCATAAGCCAGATATCCCAAATGAATCAGGTACGTAAGCACATCATCCCGATTTGCAAAACTTACCGTGTCATTCTGAAAGGATGTCACATCCACTTCTACGGATGCACCCGACAACATCTCGATAATTGCAGATTTCAAGCCATCAAAATCCATGTTGATCAGTGGCACAATTGCCTCATAACTTCCGGTATTTGACCAATAACTTTTATACTTTCCATTTAACATGACACTGACAACGGCCTTCGGATTATATACCTGATAATCCTCTAATAAATAGCCATCATACCAGGATTTCACCTGTTCATAACTGCATCCGTATTGTTCACACAGTCCGTGGACTTCTTCTTCTGTAAACCCGACGTAAGGAGCCATCCGTCCTGCATCGAGCATGGTAAACTCTTCAAAATTGTTGAGCGCTGACTGCGTTTTTAATTTCTTAATCGGTAAAATTCCCGTCAAATATGCTAACGCAATGTATCTGGAAGGTTCTGTGCCTTTAAACATTCCTCTGAGAAAATCAATATATGCCTCCTGCAATGTATGATTCTGTGCCTCATCTCGAATCAAAACATCCCACTCATCAATGATGACAACAAATTTATTGCCCGTAGCCACTTTGATATAGGACATTGCCCCATAAGCAGTCCTGACCGCATCCGGAATGATCTGTCCGTATGCTTCCCTCAGTTCCTGTAAAATTCCCTCATTGATATAATCTACAACATGATCTGTATCTTTGGCATCCATCATGCACCACTGTACATCAAAATGAATCACATCATACTTATTAAGATTCTTTTCATATGATGAAACTGTACTTATCTCATAATTTTTAAAGAGCTCTTTGGAATCACAGCCCCTGCTGTAATAAGCGGAAAGCATGTCTGCAGTCATGGACTTTCCAAAACGTCTCGGACGGCTGTTACAAATAAATTTTGATGTGGTATTTATCACCCGGTTGGTGTATTCCAGCAAACGGGTTTTATCAATATAAATTTCTGAATTGACTGCCTCTGAAAAAGCCCCGTTATCTGGATTCAAAAATCTTCCCATAAGTACCTCCAAAGAATAATCCGCTATACTATGCATCTAGTATAACGGATTACTCTTAAAAAAACAATTATATTGCCGAGTCCCGATCCCCCATACCGTTTTACTCACACACAATATAGATGTCCATGCTTTCCCCATTCGTCTCATAGCATGGAATCACTCCACTTTCGGTGTGAACCAGCCCCATTCACTCTCATAAAAGAATCAAGTGTCTGGTATGCAGACGGTATTGTAACAAACGGATTCTCAAACCTTCCGGTTGTATTCCCACCGGAAGAACCCAGACAGCCGTGCTCTTTTGCCACAAGCTGCATATTATAAATCAGGATTGAAATAAACTTTTGAGGCAATGACAACTATTACCGGTAATCCCCGGACACATCCAGATAGCTCCGCTTCCCCATGCCTCCACAAGTCCCATTTGACTGAATATGTTGGCAATACCTTTATTCCGGATAAATTTACAGATAGGTATCTTCAAACTGACCTACCGGAATCGGCTTTGAAAAATAATACCCCTGATAAATTCCGCATCCCATCCGGGTAAGCTCATCAATTTGTTCCTTTGTTTCGACTCCCTCCGTGATAACGGAAAGACCAAGTGTTTTGGTGAGTGAAATGATCGTATTTATAATGGACATACTTCTCTCTAAGCGTTCCGGCCGGGTTGTCCTTAAAAAGCCCATATCTATTTTCAGCACATCCACGTCCATATCCTTTAGCGTATTAAATGAAGAATAGCCGCTTCCGAAATCATCTATTTCCACCTGAAAGCCGGATTTCCTGAACCGTTCAATCATTTCAAGTTCCCCTGCGGTTCCGGTCATAATTGCGGTTTCCGTAATTTCCAGTTTCAGTGTGGAAGGAATGATTTTATAGGTTTCAACAAGACTGGTAATTGTTTCATATACATCCATATAGTAAAAGTCCTTGGTCGAAATATTTACGGATATATACAGATCGTCCCGCCCGTCTTTCTGCCATTGTGCAAGTTTTTGTACGGCAAGTTCCCACACAAACCGGTCAAGCCGGTAAATCAGACCTGTTTTTTCAAAAACTTCAATAAAATCCCCCGGAAAAATCAGACCGCGTTTTGGATGCTGCCATCGGACAAGAGCCTCTGCCCCCAGTAATTTTCCTTCCGATGTCACCTGTGGCTGTAAATACATGCAGAACTGTTTTTCGGCAAGTGCTTTATCAAAATCACCCACCAGCTGCTTTTCGGCAACGGTATCATGAAATATCGTGTCGCTATAGTATGCAATTGATTTATCATAGTTTTCCCCCAGTGTCTTTATTGCAAGATTGGCTTTATCACACATAATGGATACTTCTTCATTCCGGTCTGTGATTTCATAAACACCGACATAAATATGAAGATGATACAGGTCATTGTTAAATGCATGCCCCATGGTCTGTATCGCATCCATAAAATCCTGCTCTTTAAATTCTTCTTTTGGGATGCATATTGCAAATTTGTCACCACCGGTGCGTCCATAGACACTCCCTTCCCCACATTGTGCTTTAAGAAGATCTGCCTCCATTTTAAGGACTTCGTTTCCTTTTTCAAGACCAAAGAGATCATTGACCAGTTTAAAATCCTTGATATTGGAACAGATCAGCAGCCACTCTTTATCCGGATTCTCATTTAAAATTTCCGATGTTTTTTTGGCAAAATAATTCTTATTATACAATCCGGTAAGCGTATCATGTGTTGCAAGGTATTTTTCTTTCTCAAACGCAATATGTTTCTCCGTATTATCAATCAGATTCAGGAAAAAACCTATATATTCATTCTTTTTATCAAACAGTTTTCTGTATTCGATATCGAAATAATACGTTTTGTTGTCAATAATGGTTTGACCACTCCATTCAAGGGAGGCCGAATTGTTGGTGTCATGTTCTTTTATCCAGCCCTGTACATCCTCCGAGATCCCGGAAAGGGAATCCAGTGAACTGTTAAATATTTTCAATGCACGCTCATTGGCATACACACATTCGTTATTTATATCAAAACATATCACAGCGTTATTCATTTCATTTACAACGATGGACAGTGTTTTATCTACAAGTTCACGCGAAGAACGGTACAGCGTCAGGTAACAGATCAGTATTGCTGCGCATACAAAAAAAGGAAGCGACACATCAATCGGAAATTCTGAAATTCCACATATAAATTTTGATACCGTGATCACACATATTAACACAAGTATCGGCAAATATTTCTTACGGTAAAAATCCGGTATCTGTATAATTTTGATGATAAACGATGCAATAATACAAACTACCAGACCATATGCAAACACATAGTGAAAGTAAAAAATAATGGATTTGTCGGCTACATGATACATATCAAAATTCGGGAATCGCACGGTTTCTATCGTAAATACGTTATGAAAAATTATATTTAAAAACAGTAAAATTCCATCCAGATATGCAATTATGAAACACCCCTTTTTAAACGGTGAAACCTCGTGAAAAACACGTGTATACTGCTGGGAATACTGCAATACATATATCAGCATCAGATCAAAGGAAAACCGATAAAGTGCTTCCATTATATAAGAAAATGTTTCATTTCCTGAAAAAGCAGACAAACCATTGCTAAGGATCGTAACAATTGCAAAAATGAGGCATTTCACAATGGAAGATGCCACATCACTTTTTATTTTTCTGGAATATTTGATACAAATAAGAATTGGTACTATCATCAGGCATAATAAGATCATATAAAGTTTATCCATGAAGACGTTAAACCTCCATTTAATAATAATTTCTATAACACTCCTGTTTTAGGGTAACTCCCTTATTATTTATAATAACCTAATTTCACCAGATTGTCTAATATAATTCCATTTTCCCTATCCTGAAATATGGTAAAAAAGGACGATATGATTTCTCCTATCGCCCCTTATCGCCCTCTGTATGGTTTTAGACATCTGTTAACCAAGCGCCACCCTTTCTGCATCTATGCCGCTTACAATGATCTGCTCTGCTGTCTTACCATTTTTAAAACGGTTTACTACAGCTCAGCTAGTCTTCGTCAACTACCAGATCCGGCGAAATATCTGCGATTACCAGAGCGTCTTCCTTTGAAAAACCTCTCTTCCGAAGATTACGGTATACCACCAGTCCTTTTTCGTTCTGACCTTCCGCACGACCTTCTGCACGACCCTCTGCACGACCCTCCGCACGTATCCCGTCAACAAACGATTTTTCATTATACTCAGTGATACACACGTCTTTCACCTCCGCTCTGTGTTTAAGCAAAAATGTCTTTAAAACATCATGCTCAATACAATAAGTTACCACTGCATCGACAGCACTCTCAAACTCCATGGTTTTACAATTTTTACGGATTTCATTGATCAGCGTCATATAATCCTTTAACGGCCGACAGTTGTTAAGTAAGTCGTCATTTCGCAAATAACAGGGGCTCCATAAGTAAGAGTCCCTGTTAAGCAATTATATATATAACTGGTTAATGTGTACCGTAAGACCGGTAATCCTTTTTGGCTGATCCATCAAGTGAATACATCAGTACATCTCCATACCGGAAAGCAAATTGTGCCTTATGCCAGTCTCTCCTCCGCAACTGCTGGTCTTCCATCTTATACATGCTGCAGTAGCCATAATCAACATTCTGCCGGTTTGTATATGTAAGATGCGGGGTTGGCGTTTCGCTTTCCTTGTCAAAGATTTCTGCTCCCTCCATCCAGCCCATGCCGGTATCTCCATCACCCTGGATATTTTCAAATCCGGCTTCAAAGGTTACGATCTCGAAATTGACTACAATGTATCCATCTTTTTTCCAGAAGCCTTCTTTATAGTCAATCCCTCCGTTCTCATGCGCGTATTTCGTTACGTCAAATCCTTTTTTGACCGCATGCACATCAGATGGCAGTGAGTATTCGAAGTACCATTTCTGTTTTGATTTTGTGACCCTGTCAGGATCAACCCCATCCGGAATTACCTCATCCGGTGCACAGTCCATTCCAATATAAGTGGACATACGGGATGGGATGGTGATCTCCCCATATGTGTAGACATCATAGGTTGTGGACCTGATATCTTTTGGTTTGAGTCCTGCGATTTTCGCCTTCTGGTTGAATTCTTCATCTGTTACCCCTGTATATGGGTTTCCAAGCATCATCTTTTTGACATTCTGTTTATCCAGATCACTGCCGACTTTTACAACATTGCGGTATTTGCCATTGATCGTGCCATTGTAGTAAAGGTCAACCTCTTCCAGCTTTGTAATATCAGATCCATTCACATTTCCCTTATTCGAAACATAATAAAATGTCGGGTAAATCTTGACATAATCCGTGCCGTGGTAGATATTTCCGATGGTTATGAGGCTCATCCGGGATGTATAGCCCGGTTTTAGCACACCAAGATTGCGCATATAAGGGTGGCTTCCATCCACGGTCGGCAGGGTAAATGCACTTCTTACTTTTTCCCCATTCTGGTTGTTGAATCCCACATGGTATGCAAACCTTTTAAGTTCCAGTGATTTCGGTTTCCGGAAAACGTCAAGCCAGAACGGGTAATCCGAATAGTCGTACATATTCAGATTGTATAAACGTCCGGATACTTCGGCATTTTTGGTATCAACCGCAACATAGTTGGTATTGTCTGCATTGGCACACACTTCTTCCATTTCCAGTCCATCGTTGGCATCACAGTTAATTGCACGTGCCCGGAAATCAATGCCAACGGCAGCAGTTTCATTGACCCAGATAGGGAGATAGAACTTTGTGGAATCCTCGTGCAGCGTGATCCATGTATCCGCGTCATAATAGGTGTAATCATCCCCATTGCACATATATACCTCAAACGGGAATTTGACTTCCCGCGATTTAATGTATTTTGCGTAATCACGTTCTCCGTATCCCTTCAGTGAACTGTGGTAACCGCTGGTAGGCAGGTTGACGGTAAAATACCGGTCCAGTACCAGATGGTAACAGTTACCCGGTGACACCAGCTGGGTATATTCCTTCGCATCCGTAATCGTCGGGTAACATACCGTAGGGGTATGGATCACAACGTCGTTGATCGGGTTTATTTCAATGTCGACATCCGGAATATTCGTATTATAATCAAACGATGGATAAAACTGTACATCACCACTCGAATTGAAGGTACCATTTGATTTTTCCGGCTCAATCAGCAGGTCTGGCTGATAAAGTATATCCCTGTCAATCTGCGTAGATTCCGGGATTCTGCCCGGGGTCGGGGTTTTCTTTTCCACCGGGTCGGCATTCATGATGATCTTTCCGTCAAATTCTAGGTAATCATTCATAACGATATACTGTCCGACTGTCCAGCCGTCTGATGGGGATATGCCTATCCTTCCACATGCCATAAATGATACATTTCCGACATTATCATAGGATGCATCCGGTTTTATGGTGACATGTTCATCCGGGAGCGAATAATTCATTACCGTAGCAGAATATATTCGGTACACCACCAGGTAGTCCACCTTCCAATAGGAATATTCGCGCCATACCAGTTCGGTATCATGATCGTGTAATTTTTTCCCATGTTTATCGGTGTGGCTGCAACTGATATAATGGTTAAATTGCTTTTTCCCGTACTTCCGGACAAAACGGTATTTATACAGGTAGGAATCCGTAAACACGTTGACATACTGCGTCTCGGATGTCGGAATCCCCTGCGTACTGTCAAACTGTTCATTGTCTCGTTTGTCTGACTGGATTACAGCACTTGTGCTGGCTGGTGTGAGCTTCTCTACCGAGATTACATCCTCATCCTCATGAGAGTCTGGTTTCGGTTTCGGGCTGTTTTTCTTATAAAGCACGTTGATAACAGTACCGCCATTGTAGACTTCAAAAGTCTGACGTGCTGTTTTAAGCCACTTGGTATAGCTGCCAGTCAGGTTTCCATCCTTATCCGCGAAATTGCAGCTTTTAAAGACCGGGGCGTTGGTTTTTGCAACTTTGTTCCGGATGGCTCCATTTTTTTTGCTTTTCTGCTTCGACACAAACGTCTTATACAAATAATAATTTGATGTTTTTCCTTCTCCTGCGCCGACACCTGAAAGACGTGCCGGAAGGCTCTTTGAGGATGTTTTTATCTCCGAAAGGCTGATGTAGTATTTCTTTTCCAGTCCAAGTCCACGGTCACCACTGGCGATAGAGCCGGAACCACTGGTGCTGCTCCACTGGTAACCGGTATTCGCTTTATTCAGGTTTCTTGTGGCAGGATTCTTTTCAATTTTTCCATCATCTGAGTTTGTGACAGATAAAACCAGTTTCCATTTGCCCTCATAACTTTGGTAATAATTGATGGTAACCGGTGCTTCGACCTTCTTGTACTCAACCGCAATATCATACCGTGCCCTCCAGCCTTCGTTACAGCTGGCCGGCCAGCCGATGCCATACCATGTAGATCCGTTTACCCGTCTGGTGTTACGTGTGTTCGACATCTGCTTATAGGTATAGCAGCGTTCGGTAACGTTGCGCTTTGATCCGCCTTTGCTGATCGAGTATCCCTGCAGCACACCCTGGATATATACCTTGCCACCATTTTTCTGCAATGTTTTCAGATTTACACCGGCTTTGTCACACATGCTGTTAAAGACGTCTTTGGAGATGGTAAAAGTAGTTGTGACAATTCCGGTTCTATCTGTTTCATCTTTTTTCGAACAGCCTTTTGGAAGCTTATCAAAGAAAACACAATCTTTTGCCTTAGTGCCTTCCTTTCCATTTCTTCCAGTTGGATCACTGGTGACATACAATCCCACAGTTTTCCATCTGGTACCAGATGATGCGCCTACGGCTTTCACGGAAAATTTTAAATTCCCATCGCCATCGATTTTCGCAGTCTTGTCGCTATCACTAGAAATACTTCGATTAACACTCGCATAAATATTTGTCATGCCGAATGGTTCAAATAGTGTAAATAAAATAGTACAAAGTAATAGCAACACTATACTTGTTTTATGACTTTTTTCCTTCATTTTTACCTCCATTTTTTTGATTGGATTATTTTAGACATAAAGAAGGGGAAAAAGTCAATCCTAAAAAGACTGGATCTGATAATTTTTAATTATCAGATCCAGTCTTTTTTTATAATAATCATCTATTCCGTCGAAATAGACGCTGATTCCACATGAAGTTATTTTTTTTCCTGTATATGAGATATCGCATCCAATTTCATTTGCATATGTGATCGTTTTTTTAGATGAAAGGTTTTTAACAGCTGTATAATTCCCATAAATTACTTCATTTTGTAGTTCACTTTTAGCAGAAGGAATGTTCCCATGCTTAACTCGAAATTTCACATAAACCCGACCATACACTACCCCATTTCGGCATAACCACAAAGAAGAAGGATCGACAATAACATCACCACTGCTCATAACAATTTTTCTCCCTTTTGCAGCTTTGATATATGCATTAACAGATTTTTGTTTGTTGCTATCAAAATAAGTACCCATTAAATCACTTTTCCACTTGGAAGTGAAGGTTTTTTTATAATTAATGTTAAGCCTTAATTCTACGTTCTTTTTAATCTTCGCGCAGATCATATCCTTATCTTCATCACTTAAAATCTTAGCCGTCTGCGCTGGAGTCTTATCCTCCTTTGTTCGCTGTTTTGATATACTCATTTTCTTCTCATAATAAGAATTTGGAAAACTTGCAAGGATATATGGGTAATCCTTATAGTTCTTTGGCAGGTTAATGATTCTTAACACCTGTCCATCGTAGGAAAGTTTGAATCTCTTTCCTTTGTTTTTCAGGCGATTCATCATCTTTTTTGCTTCATCCTTGGTGATCTTTGTCTTTGGCAGAAATTTCCGGGTGCTGGAATATGTTCCGTTACTCTTTCCTACCATAATGCCCTTGGTGAAGCATTTGTACAGGGATTCCTTATATTTGTCATCAGCCTTCTTGATATCACTGATACGGTTAAAGTATTTCACATAGCCATACAGATCGTAGTTATAGGAGTTTTCCCCTCCATTAACTGCAGAATCAGCTTCATTCAGGAGATATGCCGCTATCTCGTTTGTAGTAGCGGCAGCGGTATTTTTAATGCCGGCATTCTTTAATACGTCTTTCCCTGTTACTTTCTGCACCTGGCTGGCAAAATCCTTGATGCTGATCTGGTTTTTCCCGATGGTAGTTGTTTCTGTAATCTGATTTGCGGTATCTGTCGTTGCTGTCACACCGGTATCTGCAGTCTGTGTATCAACGGCCGCCTTTACGCTCTGGGTATGTCCTGCAGCTGCTACGGAAATTCCCATTACAAGGGCAAGTGCAATTCCGGATGCCTGACGCATGGAATATCTCAGGTGCTGTCTGTTGCTGTTTTTTAACCATTTGTTTTTCATATACATTTCCTCCACTTTATACTCTGGTTTCCTTTTGGAAACACCTGTTTTC
>ERZ779654.1329-NODE-1329-length-11875-cov-6.592555_pt1 | contig 11875 bp, 9 predicted proteins | sample MGYA00511075_ERZ779654 | MGnify/ENA primary metagenome ERZ779654 (study PRJEB29588, sample SAMEA2155636) | human gut metagenome | biome: human gut; feature: human-associated habitat; material: faeces | place: Denmark | collected 2008/2010 ...
CGCCATTTCATGAGCAAAAGGAGCTGCGAAGCAGCGGAAAGCATCGAAGATGCGTTTTTGCGAATGAAATGGCGCGGTGAACTGTTAGAATATTACGCCTGGATTTCCCGCACCAGACAATATTGTTTCAGGGAAAAATGCTTTTCCACGACTCCGTACACCTTAAACCCGAACTGCTGATAAAACGCAACGTTACGCGGGTTGTGCGTTTCCAGCGAAATCATCAGATCGTTGCGTTCCGCGTATGCAACTGCCTCTTCCACCAGCGTCGCCGCAATTCCGTGATGCTGCATTTCCGGATCAACCGCCAGATAAATGATATGTAGTCTCCGATCCTGATGTAGCTGATCCGTCCAGCTGGAATTCAGGTAATCCCTGCCGAGCACGAAATTAAAAAATGTTTTCAGGCTGTGATCCTCCCGGATCAGATAGCCCTCCGTGCGCAGCGTCGCCTGCACCTCCGTAAAATAACGATGCAGCAGATGGTACGGCTCCGTTTCATCCGAAACGACCAATATGCCGTTTAAATCCTTACTGTCTGCAAAAATTTCACACGTCTCATAAAATTCCGTCAGGTCGCATTGAAACAGCTCCGGCATCAGTCGTTTCCGCACCTCTTCATCCGGAATCAGCTCCACATACAACGGGTCCGCCGCAAACGAACGGCACAACAGCTCCTCAAGCTTCGACAAATCCTCTTCCTGTACTCGATACAGTTTTTCACTGTCCATAAAATTCCACTCCGGCTTCTCTCAAAAGCCGCTCCATCCTTTCCGTCTGCACGCACAGCGCATCGATTTCTTTCCGGTACAAATCGCTCTGGCGCTCATATGCAGCCTCCAGCTGTGCAATTTCTTTCGTAAAATCACTGCAGTCCGTCTTTTCTTTTTCCAGAAGTCCGGTCACAACCGGGAAAAAGTTTTCAAACCCGATAATTCTTCCGGTTCCCCATTTCAGCCGATCTGCGCTCTGATCCAATGCATATGATGTAAAATGTCGATAAACCTCTTCTTCAAACAAAAATGCGTACCGGTTGCTGTCGATCTCATACAGCTTGCGCAGTGCCGCCGAGAGCCTTCCCTCTTTCAGATTGCGCACCGCACCTTCCAGAAGCTGCAAACGATCCTGCAAAATTCCATGCGGAAACAACACGTTTCCATACCAGTCGATCCGGACATAGGCGTCCTGCTCCTGCTGGAAAACCTGTAAAAGCGCTCGTTCCAGCTTCCGGGTGTCTGCCGCAGGTACTCCTGCAGCAGTGTCCGTTCCCTGCACACATGCGATTAAATCTCCATTCACCGCTCCGGCATCGCCAGTCTCCGCTACGCACAGTCCAGATGCATTTTCCACACCAGCGTGCCTCGCGTTCCGGTTCGTTTTCTCTACCTTTGCATACAGCTGTTGCGCCGTCGCCGTTGCCTGCTCCAACACCCGCAACAGCCGCTGTCCGTCCGCGCCGGTTTTTTCACACCATTCGCTGTCCAGCCGCTCCCTTGCTTTTCGGAATACTCTGGAAAAATCCAGCGGAACAACAACCGTACGGTCAATCGCCATCAGCAAAAGTCCAAACAGCTCATGGTGCATCCGATAAACATCCTCATCGTAAAAGCCGTCGTTGTCGAACTGTGAATGATAGTTCGTTTCCATAAAGCTTCCGCCCGTAAAATCATTTACCATCGACGGAATTCCGGCAATCGCAATGGAAAAATCGTCCGACCAGGTTTCAATCGGCGCGGTAATCCTCGTTTCCTCCGGATATGCGCCGGTCAGGCTCGGCAGCTCTTCCAGAAATTCTTCCAGAAAAGAAACGTATTCGAACGTGCTCCGAATCCTCGCCCGCGTCCCGTGTGCCAGCGCAGGGAGCTCAAAATTCAGGTCGGCAATCACGCTTCCCCGCCACTCCGGATGCACCGTAAATACCTGTTCATACGCGCCCGTCGACCAGTCGAACTGCGAATCCGCCACGCCCCATTCCTCGGACGCCATGCAGCAGAACATCAGCGTATTTTCGGGCTGATATCCAATTTCCAGCAGCGTTTTTCCCATCGAAAGCATCATCGAAATCGCGGTGTTATCATCCTGAAAACCGTCAAAATAGGAATCGTAATGTGCGGAAAGCATAATTCTGCGCTCCGGGTGCGTTTTTCCGGGAATCTCCCCGACGATGTTATAGGTCGTCTGTGCCGGGATCACCTTTGTCGAAGCGTCAAACAGCACCTTTACCTCACTGCGGCCCTGCAGCATTTTTTTCAATTGATCTGCATCGTGCCGGGCAATCGAAAATGCCGGTGCATTCGACGGTCCCGCGATATCCTGTGCGTTCAGTGCGCGTTCGTCTACCTCTCCGTAGCCGCCCGTCTGTGCGGCAATGACAGCTGCCGCGCCTTTTAAATGCGCCTGATAAACCGGATAATTGATCCACCACTCATCCCGCTGGTTGATATCCACCAATACGAGCTTTCCGGTCACATCCATTCCTTCATAATCCTGCAGAGTTCCTCTGCCTGCATACACAACCGAATAGCACTCCGGTCCGTCCGTCACAAAATTCGTCTGATACGCGCCAAGCTGTATCGTTTCCTCTTCGCCTTTTTCGTTTAAAAAAGTCATTTTCGCGCGTTCAAATTCCCACGCATCTACTGTAATCGCATCCTTATGGATAATCGGAAAACCGATTGTGTGCATCTCCTGCTCCAGCATTTCCCCGGTTGCAAGCTCTGCCTTCGACCCCGCCGTCCGATAGCCGAGTTCTTCGTTGGTGCGGTGTTTTTCCATCCGTTTCGCCAGATGATAGGAATAGGAAATATCCAACTGCTGTCTGTATTTCTCCTGCATGTCCATCGTATACCACTCCTGTCTGTCATCGCTTTTATGCCTGATCCGGTATCATAGGAGACAAAAGACCTTTTTGATCCCGACATCATTTCAGTCCCAGTATATCATTCTTGTAGCAAAAGACAAGAAGGTTTCCGCTGCATAGAGGGCAAAGATTGAAAAATAAAATTTTTCAATCGCGAGATTTGTGTCTGCGCTCACTTGACACAAACTCGACATGCGCAAAAAATGTGCGCAGAAAGGAGGAGAAATATGCCGCGCAGAGGCGACCGGTTGTGGCTTTGCGCGGCATATTGTATTTTGCGACGATGTCTGGTTACCCGATTACAAGCTCCCTGCCGCCCATTTTTTCATACAAACGGTGGGAAATGGAAACCACCGTCCGGTTTTCTCCGGCGCGCCTGAGCGCATACAAAACCTCCTGCTCTGTGCCTACATCGAGGTTCGCCGTGATTTCATCCAGCAGCAGAATCGACGGCTTCGCTGCAACCGCCCGGGCAATGGACAAAAGCTGCCACTGTCCCTGTGAAAACAATGCATCCGTGCAGGGCGTATCATACCCCTGCTCCATTCCGGCAATCACTTCATGCAGTCCTGCCAGCTTCGCCGCTTCGACCGCATCCTCTCTGGAAATCATCGGATCAGAAAGCGTAATCTGCTCCAGAACGGTTCCGGGAACCCGCTTAAAGCTCTGCTCCACGCAGCCAAACAGACGCCGTCTGATACTGTCCGGAAGCAGATAAGCGTCCTGTCCATATATTTTTACACAGCCCTTTTGCGGACGATACAGCCCCAAAAGCAATTTAAAAATTGTGCTCTTTCCTGCGCCGGTGCGCCCGGTCATCGTTACCTGCTCGCCGGTTTTTATCTCGAAGCTCAAATGCTTCAGAACCATCTTTTCCTCTTCATAGCCGAAGCTGACATCTTCCAGGGAAATGCATGCGACCGCAGGCGATTTTGCCGGCTCAGCGGCCGCAGCGCGATCCGAACCAGCGGCCGCAGCATAATCCGAACCAGAGACCGATCCGGCTCTGCCAAGTTCTACCATCGCTTTTTCTCCCGCCTCCCCGGAGGTTTCCAGCCGCGTCGGCAGCTCCAGAAATTCTCCGACGCGCTTCGCACCTGCCAGCGCCTCCTGGATCGTCTGGATTTCCATACCAATGCTTTCGATTGGGGAAAAGATTCTTGAAATATAGGAAATCACCGCAACCGCCGTACCGACTGACATGCCGAAAAACATTCTGACCTCCGGGCCGGACGAAGCCGACAGCAGCATGACAACGCCCGTCACCAGCGCATCTGTAATCAAAATAACCGGAGAATACAGTGCATCGTAAAAATTTGTACGCTCCATCGCAGCATATCCCTCCTGCAGCGTACGGTCATAACGTTTGCGCATAAAGCCTTCTTTTCCAAAAACATGGATCATCCGAATGCAATGAATCGTCTCCGGCACAAGACCCGACGTCCGCGCAGCAGCCTTTCTGCTGTCCATCTGCGCAGCCAGCATTTTTTTCTGAACATGTCTTGTAAACAGTGCGATCAGCGGCAGAATCGCCAGCAGAGTAATCGCAAGTCCGCGGTTTTTCTGCCAGAGCACTGCGTAAATACCGATCATCGTGCAGGCGTCTGCAAACATGCTGATGATACCGGAGGTAAACAGCGTTTCCAGCGTATCAACATCTCCGACGAACCTGGATGCGATCGTTCCTGCGTCCATTTTACTCAACGTATCTGCGGACAGCTGCGACAGCTTTTCGCACATCTGACTGCGCAGACCGTGAGTCAGCTTCTGTCCGAATACGATCAAAAGGCTTTCCCGCGTAGATTCCAGCAATCCCGCCAGTGCTGTCACGCCGAAATAGGAAAATGCCTGTACAATCGGCATCGGGTTTCCCGCAGTCAGCCCGTCCACGATTTTTTCCAGAATCAGCGGCGGCACAAGTGCAGTGACGACTGCGCCGACTACGGTGATGACCAATGCAATCGGAAGCAGAAGATTCTGTGTGCAGATTGATCCCACCGCAGTGAGAATTTCATGATGCGCCTTTGACGGCATCGTTTTTTTCAAACGCTCACGCATGGTCTGCTCCCTCCTTCCATCCCTTGCACAAATTTGCATATTCCGGAACGATCTGCAGCATTTTTTCGTGCGTTCCTGTCTGCGTCTGTCCGTTTTCCATCCAGATGACCTGATCCATCTGATCAAACAAATACAGGCGGTGCGAAATCAGCAGGATAATCCGATCCTTTGACATCGCTTTTAATTCCCTGAAAATCTCCTCCTCCGTATTCCGATCCAGCGCCGCAAACGGGTCATCCAGAACGATCAACGGCTTTGCATGGGACAGCGTCCGTGCAAGCGCCGTTCTCGCCTGCTGCCCGCCGGAAAGCCGCACGCCGCGGCTGCCGACCAGTGTATCGACGCCGTTTTCCATTTCGGACACTTCCCGGTCCAGGCAAACGCGCGAAAGCTCCCTGCCGACGTCGATCTGCTCCTCTCCGAGCGCGACATTGTTTCGGACACTGTCCGCCAAAAGCTCCGGATCGTGTCCCTGCCATCCGACCATGCTCCTGCGTTCTTTTTCTGAATATTCAGATAATTCTTTCCCGTTTAACAAAACATGCCCGGTATAAGGCACTTCTCCCAGAAAAATTTTACCAAGAGTCGATTTGCCGCACGCAACAGGACCCGTGATCCCGATGATCTGTCCAGGCTTTGCACTTATCGTCAATCCGTCAAAAATCTGCTTCCCGCCCGGATATGCGACGCCTGCCTGATCCAGCTTCAGGCTGACCGCCCCGGCTGTCTTTTCTTCTGTTTCTTCCGGAGGCTCTGTCAGCAGCGGACGGATTCTTTTCCACGAAACGTTCGCTTTCTGTACGGAGTTAAACAGCTTCGCCGCCTTCGAGGACTTGACCGCAAGCTTTCCATAGCAGGATAAAAATGTCGTAAACGCTGCGATGTTCCAAACCGTCCATCCGCTGTTTAACACATTTTTCGAACCGAAATACAAAATCAGCACGGTGCTTCCCATGGAAATCACCTGATACAGCGGAGGCATCGCTACGACCTGCATCCCTGCACGGACTGCTGTTTTTTCGTAATCCTCCAGCTGTTTTTCATACATGCCGCTGCGCTGTTTTTCACAGCCGTAAATCCGATAAGTCACCGCGTTGCCCGCGCGGTCCAGCGTCGCTGTATTCAAGCGTCCGGCGCTCTCCTTATATGCGGCATTGCTGCGCTCTACCACGGTTTTCATCTTTTCCGCCATCAAATAGGAAAACGGCGGGAACAACAGACACAGCAGTGCAAGCCGCCAGTCGTACCACAACAGCATCGCAGCATAGGCAAGCAGCGCAATACCGGTATCAAAAATCTCCGTCGTGAACTTCCGGATTCCCTCTACGCACGCATCCACGTCAGACACCGCTTTTGTCAGAAGGCTTCCGGCCCCCTCTTTTTTCAGCTCACCTACACTTTTATGTACCAGATTTCCGTAAAGCACCTGCTTCATGCTCCGGTTGATATCGTTCGCAAACCGGCGCACATAAAACCGCTTGATGTAGCGCGCGCCCTGCACGAATCCGATCACTGCCACATACGCGCACACCAAAAGCAGCATATCGGTAAAAATTTTTTTCCCTGTAAATACATCCAGCAGGCACTGTGCAAGCCGTCCTTCAAACCACGGTCCCGCGAGCAGTCCGATATTATAAATCAGGCCGGAAACCGTCACCGCAAGCAGCGGCTTCCACTCCGTCACAAAGTAGCTTCCGATCTGATCCGGTTTTTTCCAGGCAGTCCGGATTCCCGATTCTTTCCTGTCGCACATCGTCGTCCCTTCAGCCATCCTTTTCTCCTCTATCCATCCGTTCCTTTACCTGCAAAAATCCAGACCGGCTTTCTTTTTTCGATCTCAGATACAGTCGATCCAGCATTTCGCAAAAGTGCCCGGTTTCTGATTCGTCCAGTTCCTCCATCAGCCACTCATAAAACGTCGATTCAATGCTGACCTTGGAGTTTTTCAGCCCTTCCGCCTTTTTTGTCGCATACAAAAGCTGACTTCTTTTGTCCTCCGGATTGTCCCGGCGAATCAGGTAGCCCTTCGCTTCCAGGCTTGCCGCCCGGCGCGCCGCAGCTCCCTTGTCGATCTTTAATTCTTCCCGCAGCTGCGCCTGTGTGATGCCGGGATGGTGCCGCACCAGATGGATAAAATCGAACTCCGCCGTCCCGATTCCTTCCTCCTTCATCGTCTGTACCGTCAGCTTATTTAACTCCCGCGCAATTTTCGTCATTTTCCGTTCGGTTTTATCCATCGCAAGCGTCCTCCTGAATTTAAGTTGCAGGGGCTTTCCTGCACGATAGTTTTTCAAAATGGATGTACCTACATCTTTTTTCATCCTAGTTTATCTGCAGAGAACTGTCAACCGTTTTCCTGCGCTTGAAATATCCGGAAAACCGCGCTATGATGTTCTTAATTGACTTATGTATCACACAAAGAAGGGAGCTTCGTATGACTTTAGAACCGCTTATTTTAAAAATGATTTCCTACGATCACTGCAGCCCGGAGCGCATTCAGCATTTTCTGAAGGTGCACAGCTTTGCAAAGACGATCGCTGTTTCCGAGCATCTCGATGAAAAAACACTGTTCATTACGGAAGCTGCCGCCATCGTGCACGATATCGGCATCCGGCTGTGTCTGGAAAAATACGGAGACGGAAACGGAAAATTGCAGGAAAAAGAAGGTCCTGCCCTGGCAGAGCAGATGCTCTCCGAGCTGGGATTTGAAAAAGACGTGATAGAGCGCGTCAGCTTTTTAGTCGGTCATCATCATACTTATACCGGCATCGACGGTCTCGATTATCAGATTCTGGTGGAGGCGGATTTTCTGGTCAACCTCTTTGAAGGAAACACGGACACAGCCCATATCCGGGCGACCTATGACAACATTTTCCGCACAGAGACCGGGAAAAAAATCTGCCGCGAAATGTTTGGCTTATAATGTGGAGACATCATCAGCTTTTCTTTCCATTTCGCGGCATTTTGTTAAAAGGATGGGCCTCCCACAAAAACGGCGACGCTGCGCGGTTTCAGGATAAATTCACTGTCAATGACAGTCATCTGTGACTCCTTCTCGGGCATTTCCGGCTGGTCCGTATTGACCGCAAGCCTCCATACAAAGCCGTTTGGAAGCTTCGGCAGAAAAAACTGCTGATCCTCCCAGAAAACATTGACCGCCAGGTACACGAGATCTTCCGTTTCCAATTCCCGGGTTCGCTCCATTTCCAAGCTCCACACAGATTCCCGGCGTCTCTCTGCTTCCTGACTCCACGCGTTTTCCTGATTTCGTCCTGTTTTCTGACTGCTTCCGGCCGGAACCGCCCCCGCAAACATCACGCCCAGGAATTTACTTTCCTGGGTCACATTATTGTCCCAGGGCTGATTCGTATGGACGCTGACCGTCGGGAACCCAAGCCCGGACGGACTGCATTCTCCGCGGATTGCAGAGTGTTTTTTGCGGAATGCAATCATATACCGGAAAAATTCGTAAATTTCTCTATTTTTTTCCAACAGCGACCAGTCCAGCCAGGAAATTTCATTGTCCTGGCAGTAGGCGTTGTTGTTGCCAAACTGCGTATTGCAAAATTCGTCTCCCGCCAGAAACATCGGCGTTCCTCGGCTGCACAGCAACACCGCACAGGCATTTTTGATCATTCTTTTCCGAAGCGCTTCTATTCCGGGGTTGTCGGATTTTCCCTCGTACCCACAGTTCCAGCTCCGGTTATCATCTGCACCATCAGTATTATTCCAGCCGTTTTCCTCGTTATGTTTTTCATTATAAGAATACAGGTCGTACAGCGTAAAGCCGTCGTGACAGGTCAGAAAATTGATTGACGAATTGTAGCCCCGATACTGCCCGCCGTACAGATCCGGAGAGCCGGTAATCCGCTTTGCTGCCTGTGCAGCGAACCAGTACTCTCCTTTTAAAAAGCTGCGCAGCTCGTCCCGGTATTTGCCGTTCCACTCCGCCCACCGGTTCCACGCCGGGAAATTTCCGACCTGATACAAACCGCCCGCATCCCATGCCTCCGCAATCAGGTTGACGTCCTTCAGTACCGGATCTTCCGCCAGATTCCGAAGCAGAGGCGGCTGTAACAGCGGCGTCCCGTCCTCGTTTCGTCCCAAAATGCTCGCAAGGTCAAAGCGAAAACCGTCCACCCGATAATGAATTACCCAATGCCGCAGGCATTCCAGAATCATCTGCTGTACGACTGGATGATTGCAATTTAACGTATTTCCGCATCCGCTGAAATTATAATAGTTTCCCTCCGGCGTCAGCATATAATAAATCCGGTTGTCGATTCCCTTAAATTCAAAAAACGGTCCCTGCTCGTTTCCCTCCGCGGTATGATTGAACACCACGTCTAAAATGACTTCGATTCCGTTCTGGTGAAGCTCCCGGATGAGATTTTTAAACTCCGTCCCTTCCCGGTTATACTCCTGACGTGCCGTGTATCCTGTGTTCGGTGCAAAAAATCCAACCGTGTTGTAACCCCAGTAATCCAGAAGCGTCCTGCCGCCGATTTCACGTTTTCCCATCGTCTCGTCGAATTCAAACACCGGCATCAGCTCAACCGCAGTGATGCCAAGCGCCTTCAGGTAGGGGATTTTTTCCCGGATACCCTCAAACGTTCCCGGAAACTGCACGCCCGAGGAGGCATGCTTTGTAAAACCGCGCACATGCATCTCATAAATAATCAGCTCCTGCATCGGCTTTTTCGGCTCTCCGGCGTCACCCCAGTCGAAATCGTTGAACACCACCCGCCCATGATAACCCTTCTCCCGGTCGGGCTCTTTTCCCCAGATGCTCTGCTGCGTCACCGCCCGCGCATACGGATCCAAAAGCACTTTTGTTTTATCATAAATCAGCCCTTTTTCCGGGACGTTCGGCCCGTCCATCCGATAGGCGTACTCAAAATCGTAAATATCCAGACCGAACACGATCATCGAATATACCCGCCCGATCCTGTAATTTTCCGGAAAAGGAATCGTCCCGTAAGGCTCTTTTTCCCCTCTGTGAAACAGCAGCAGCTCACAGGAAACCGCATTCTGAGAATGAATTGTAAAGTTGACGCAGCTTCCGAAGGAAGTCGCTCCGTTGATTTCATATAACCCCGGACGGATATCGAATCCGTTGACGTGATCCAATGGGTTTAAAAACTGTTCCTCTGCCGCAAGCGGATTTAGGTTCATGCTGTGTGCCTCCTGTCCCTTTCGATTCTTACTCCCAGTTTATCATCTGTAGGGCAGGATGCAAGCAGGAAAGTCTGGTCATCGCTGTTTTTATCCGGAAAGAAGAGGTATCCACCGCAGCGGTTTGCGCACCCCGGCGGCACGCGCGCCATACTATATAGAAACGGAGCGTTTCAGGTGATCTGCATGGCAGTCTCTTCTCTGGATATTCTGAATCTGTCCCACTCTTTCAAGGACGTGTGCGAAGCGCACGCCAAATCTCCCGAATGTCTCTCCTGCACGCTCCGCCTTTTACTGGAATACAACCTGATTCAGGCAAACCTGGAATATTCCAGACGCTTTTGCCACACCCCCCAAGCACCGGACGACGCAGCTTCTAAAAACTGCAAAAAGGAATTTCCATCTGCAGAATCGTAGATTGTCAACAAAGCTAAAAAAGTTTTGAAAAGAAAGCAAATTCTGGTAAATTTCAATAACATCTCTTCCTTTTTTCCATTAGAATAATGTCGATTTTATAAAAATTTCTTTTTTTTCTTTCCTTTTTTGTATTACAATGAAATTATCAAAAATCGATCGAAAGAAAGGGGTTTTTCCAATGGCAAACAGAATTATGCTCAACCAGACCTCCTATCACGGAGCTGGCGCAATCGAAGAAATCGCAAACGAAGCAAAGGCTCATGCTTTCCGGAAAGCATTTGTATGTTCCGATCCGGATCTGATCAAGTTCGGCGTAACCGCAAAGGTAACGGATATTTTAGACCGCGAAGGTCTTGCTTATGAAATCTACTCCGATATCAAAGCAAATCCGACCATCGAAAACGTAAAGAACGGCGTTGCAGCGTTCAAGGCTTCCGGTGCTGACTACATCATCGCAATCGGCGGCGGTTCCTCTATGGATACCTCCAAGGCCATCGGCATCATCATCGCCAACCCGGAATTTGAAGACGTCCGCAGCCTCGAAGGCGTTGCTCCCACCAAAAAGCCCTGCGTTCCGATTATCGCTGTTCCTACCACTGCCGGCACCGCTGCAGAGGTTACCATCAACTACGTTATCACCGACGTAGAGCGCAAGCGCAAATTCGTATGCGTTGACCCCCACGACATGCCGATCATCGCAGTCGTTGATCCCGATATGATGTCCTCCATGCCAAAGGGCCTGACCGCTTCTACTGGTATGGATGCTCTGACCCACGCAATCGAAGGCTACACCACCAAGGCTGCATGGGAAATGACCGATATGTTCCACTTAAAGGCAATCGAAATCATTTCCAAATCCCTGCGTAATGCCGTTGCTAACACCAAAGAAGGCCGTGAAGGCATGGCTCTTGGTCAGTATATCGCAGGCATGGGCTTCTCCAATGTCGGTCTCGGCATCGCTCATTCCATGGCACACACCCTGGGTGCTGTTTATGACACCCCTCACGGCGTTGCATGCGCAATGATGCTTCCGATCGTTATGGAATACAACGCAGACTGCACCGGTGAAAAATACCGTGAAATCGCACGCGCAATGGGCGTAGAAGGCGTTGATCAGATGGATCAGGCTGCTTACCGTAAAGCTGCGGTCGATGCTGTCCGCAAGCTTTCCGAGGATGTCGGCATTCCGTCCAAGCTCGAAGCCATCAAGGAAGAGGATCTTCCGTTCCTGGCAGAATCTGCCCATGCAGATGCATGCGCACCCGGCAACCCGAAGGATGCAAGCATCGAAGATCTGACCGCATTATTCCGTAAGCTGATGTAAAAAAGAATGTGCCTTGGCACATTCTCGCGCCGAGGCGCGGG
>ERZ779654.1339-NODE-1339-length-11798-cov-2.268926_pt1 | contig 11798 bp, 9 predicted proteins | sample MGYA00511075_ERZ779654 | MGnify/ENA primary metagenome ERZ779654 (study PRJEB29588, sample SAMEA2155636) | human gut metagenome | biome: human gut; feature: human-associated habitat; material: faeces | place: Denmark | collected 2008/2010 ...
AACAGCAGACTGTGCCGAACCGGAGGAAGTGGTGTTAAGGGAGAACGTGTACGCGCAGTGAAGCGACAATTCATCTTGTCTATACGCTTGAGAAGACTCTGAGCAAAAATTATTGATACATATTTTTTGAAGGATGGAGAAATCCGGTTGGATACAAAAAAGCACCAGCCTGAGCCGGTGCTTTTTTTGCGGCTAAGATGGTGGGATTCGAACCCACGTGCCCGGTTAAGGACAAAACGATTTCGAGTCTTTAAAATTGTTGGATGAAGCTGGTCCCTCGCGGCTGTCATTGGCAGCTGAGGGCATTCTTGTGACCTCCAAAAAGGCACGTCACACCGCAATTTACAGACGAAAATCAGCCGCTTTTTGCGAAATGACGTTAGAAAAAGCCTTTTTCACACGGGTCGTCAGCGGCTGCATTTCAGGTGTAGTTGTGTTAGATGTCCGTTAGAATTATGCAGTGCTGCCGTTGCTGTGCCAGCTCACAGCAGGCTTCCCTGTCTGAACGCAGCGTTTCCCGAAAGCCGGGAGATGCTGCGTTTTCTCTTGCCCGCATTGGGCTGAAAGGGAAGCCGCCATGTCAACATTCCGCGTCAATAAAAATGTCAACTACACCGTCATGAGCAACCACCACCTGCAGGATAAGAGGCTGTCCCTGAAGGCCAAGGGACTGCTGTCCTATATGCTCTCCCTGCCGGACGATTGGGATTACAGCCTGAAGGGACTGACCGTTGGTTGCAAGGATGGTCTGGACAGTGTACGCACCGCTGTTCTGGAACTGGAAGAACACGGCTACGTCCGCCGTCAGAAAGTCCGCAATGCCAAAGGGCAGATCATCGACTACGATTATCAGGTTTATGAATCGCCTGTTGAGGACGATCTTGCCGTTCCCGGCAAGGAAGGCGGGCCGTCGGACCCGTCCGCAACCAAAAGCCCGAAAAGCCGCATGAAACCTTGTTCTTCACCATTTTTGGATTTTCCAAATTTGGCTGAGCCCAATTTGGAAAAGGCAACGCAACAAAATACTAATAAACAAAATACTAAAAGACAAAGTACTAATCTATCAGGGCCGACAGGCGAATCCGCAGATTTTGACCAGATGGAAGCACAGGTACGGGAGGAGTTTCGGGAACGGCTGGAGATCGACGCCCTTGCCCAGCGATACGATCCCGACAAGCTGGAGGAGTTGCTGGACAACATTGTGGAGATGTACTGCTATCCACGACAGACCCAGTACATCGGCAAACAGCCGCAGACCACCAAAGCCATCCGGCTGGGGCTGGACAAGCTGACCAGCCAACACATTGAGTATATCTTCGATGTGATGTCCAACACCACCCAGCCCATCAAGAACATCATGGCCTATCTGCGCACCACCATCCTGAACGCCCCCACCACGATGGAGCACTACTATCAGGCGCAGGGCAACTGGCTGACCGCACAGAATCGGAAGAAGTAAGCGCCGTTTTCCACAAAGAACGCAACACCTGTTGAAAATGCAAAGGAGAATTTCCATGAAGAACACGAACGCCGTCCGCACCGAGATCCATTACGCACAGGTTGGGGAGTATCAGCTGCCCCTGCTCACCCTGCCGCAGACCGATGATTCCGAACCGCTGGGCAAGTATAGCCGGATGCGGCTGGCGTATCTCAAAACTCAGCGTCCTGTGCTGTACAACCGGATGTTGCTGAACGGTACGCTCTGGCCGCACTTGCAGGATGTCCAGAAAACGGCCTGCAAGTGGCTGGAACGCACGATGACCGCTCTGTTAGACAAGTACCCCGCGCCGGACAAAGAGCGCGCACAGCTTCTCTGGGTGGCGCACATGAACGGGCTGAAAGCGCAGGCGGAAGAAGTGGTGGTGAGGGAAGTCGTGTATGCAGAATGATTCCTGATAGCATCCGAACGGTATCAAAAGCCGATATTTTGGATTTTATTCTTTATTTTTGCGGAATATTTGCAAATTTCAAAATCAAAATTTGACTTTCTGCCCAGAATAGAGTACACTGGATTCAGAAAATCATCTGGGAGGAATCGCGATGCTGCTTCAATTTTCAGTCACCAACCACCGCTCCATCAAGGACACGGCTATTATCGGCTTGAAAGCATCTACGGATAAAAGTCTGTCTGATTGCCTGATTTCGCCGGACGAGAAGAAACAGCTTGTGCCTGTGCTGGCACTGTACGGCGCAAATGCAGCCGGGAAGAGCAATGTTCTCCATGCTCTCCTGCTCATGCGGGAAATGGTCTGTGGCCGATATACCAAGCTGCTGAAAGGTGAGTCCCTTCCGCAAGAGCCGTTTGCTTTCACTGACCAGCCCACACAGCCGACCAGCTTTGAAGCCATCTATTTTTATGGCGGCATCAAGTATGCCTATGGGTTCTCGTTTGACAAGTCCAAAGTCCTGACCGAATACCTCTACCACTGGCCGAATGGCCGGGAAGCATTGATTTTTTCCAGAGTGGGAAATAGCTACCAATTTCGTGAAAACATCCAAGAACAGCTTACACTTTCTGGACGAACTGCTGAAAACCGCCTTTATCTGTCCAGCTCGAACGAGTGGAACTGCCCCCAGACCGAAAAAGCGTATCTGTGGTTCTTTGAAAAGCTGACAGGCTTTATGGGAACCGAAATGCGGCTGGATGCCACCTTGTCTGCCATCCGGCAGGGCGGCTCTGAAAAGAGACGTATCCTGCATGAAATGCTGTATGCAGACCTCGGTATCAAGGACATCCGCATTACAGGCTCCAAGGAAGAGCCTATCATCTCCGCACTGCACACTCTCGATGCCGAAGATGGCACTTCTAAGGGTTTCTGGCTCCCGTTGGGTCAGGAATCCGTTGGGACACAGCGTTTCTTCTCTCGCATCGGTATGTGGCTTGCGGCACTAGAAACAGGCTCTGTTTTGGTAGTAGACGAGATCGAATCCAGTATGCACCCGCTGCTGACAAGGCATCTGATCGAGATGGTGCAGGATGCCGCTATCAATACAAACCATGCACAACTCATCTTCACAACACACGATACCGGACTTCTCGACCTGACATTGCTGCGGCGTGATCAGATTTGGTTTGCAGAGAAGAACGAAAAGACTATGCAGACCGATATTTACGCCCTGACCGAGTTTTCTCCCCGGAAAGGTGAGAACATCTCCAAGGGCTATCTGCAAGGACGATATGCAAAAAACAGTTCAAGTCGAATTTAGAATACCAAAATCTTTTTAACACTTTTTCAGTATTCAACCATCAAATTTCACTTTTGAGGTTTGGATTTCATTTTTTTGAGCGTTCATTTCACTTATTGAGCGAAAAATTTAATGTTTCTATCGAAATTTCATATTTGATTTGACTTTTCTACTACAAATTTCAAAAAACAATTTGATGTTTTGATTTTTGCTATTGACCATAGTTTACCTTGTCTATCCATCCAAACATGGTATAATGGAGTAAAGGAGCGTGATACCATGAGCCCAATTGAAGTCCCTGCAAAAATCCAGTTGGTTGAAAAGCGTGAAACACGGACGAGCCGTGGAATGCTCTCAAAGGGCTGGTATCATGTAGATGATCAGCTTGTTATGGTCAAAGGAAACTCCATCACAGAGGCCGGAACGGCTGGATATGAGCCATATTCTGAGGTGATGGCATCGCTGATTGCGCAGGTTCTGGGTCTGCCTCATGTGGAATACGCCCTAATGCCTGCCAAACTCTTTCCCGACATTCAGACCTATTCCTGCGATGTGGTCAGTGTTTGCCCTTTATTTGTAAAACCGGGAGATCAGCTTTACCATTTTGCAGACTTGGCTGATGCCCATTTTCTTGCCAATGGGCAAACACCTTCGCCGGAAGCACTGTTCCAGTATGCTGTTGAACTCTACGGAAAAAAGTGGCTTTATCAGATGCTGGCCTTCGATGCCTTTATCGGGAATGAGGATCGTCACGAAAATAATATCGACATCATTGTCAGACACTATAAACATGTTCTTCCTCCGCTTTATGATAACGGCGGAAGTCTGCTTGCATGGGCAACCGATGAAGAATTGACTGACACGAAGCTTCGTTATCAGTTCGACAAAGCCAAGCCATTCCGCAGCCGTCACGCCCAGCAGATCAAACTGCTCGACGAGCCTGTGCTGCCAACGCGTGACTTGGACGAGTTGTATAGTGAAATCATTCAGTCCATCTCGCCTATTCTTGCATTGTTGAGCGAAAAAAGAGCATCTGCGATCCGTCAATACCTGAAATACCGTCTGCACTACCTGAAAGCCGCCATGGGGTGATAAAATGGCCTATCTGAAATTGATGATGGATGAAAAAGAAATTGCACACCTAAGCGAAGATGGGCAGTCTCTTTGCGCAAATGAGGGCGTGCCGCAGTACAGCCTCCCACTGAACCTTTTCATCGGTGACAAACGTGAAGTTCCATTGGTCGATGTGGTGGTTTGGGCAAAGAAACGAATCTTTCCGAAAAATCGGATGGACTGCAAGGAAATTCTGAAAATGATGGGTCTGCCGGACTACAATGCATGGGAAATCGTCAAACGCACCAACGCCTGCCTGATGGAAGACCCCTATTGGCTGCGATTCAGCGAGGATGAAACCTTTGAGGACACCACACGCGGACGAGCCAGAAAAATCATGAACGAAAATCAAAAGAGCAGCTGATACCAAAAAGCCAAACCTCACCGTACATCCTGTATAGCTTGAGGTTTGGCTTTTCTCTTATCATCCTTCACCAGCGCGAGCGATGGTTGATTATTTTATCAGCTTAATCCAGAGAGTGACCGCATTACAAGGTCAATATCCTGATTTTCCAGTTCCTGAATGATGTGCAGGTAGGTTTTCTGCGTTGTTGTCATGCTGGAATGCCCCAGCCGCCTTGCCACGCTTGCAATAGATACACCTGCAAACAGAAGCACCGAAGCGTGGGTATGCCGCAGACCATGTACCGAGATAACCGGGATCTTGGCCCGGTTGCAGTGCCGTTCCAGAGCATCGTTGACGGTGGAATTGTAGGCGTGTTCCTTGAACACGAAAATCGGCTTATCTTCAGGAACGTCTTTTACCAGTGCTGCGAACTGAATCACCGTCTGCCAGTCAATTTGAATTTTACGGACAGACGATTTATTTTTTGTCGGCAGAAATCCGCCGTTCCCCTTATAATCCCATGTTTTATTGATGGAAAGCATCTGGTGCGAAAAGTCAAAATCCGCAGGAGTGATTGCCAAAGCTTCGGAAAAGCGGATGCCGGTTTTGGCAATCAGCAAAATCATCCAGTCCCAGTTGAGTTTTCCCTGTAGATCCAAGTCGCTCAACAAAAGATGCAGTTCAAACTGGTTCAGGTATTTCACCTTTTTAGGCACCGGGGGCTTGCCTTTGATGATCGCTTTTCGGGTTGGGTCTTTCACGATCAGTCCATCATCCACAGCATCCATGATGGCGCCTTTCAGTTGATGGTGGAAGTCCATCGTGGTCTGACGCTCGTGGCCTACGGCATAATCGTTCAAAAGCTGCTGATAGGTCACTCTGGAAACCTCACAGAGTTTCAAAGTAGGAGCAAGTTTTTTTACCCAAGAAAGGGTCATTTTGTACTTATCCAATGTAACCGGGCGAACTGCACCCTCTTTGTATACAGCAACCCACTGCTCATAATAATCGCAGAACAGGTGGTTTTCATTCATTTCGTTTAACACGTTTTACCTCCAAAATCGGTTTTATATGCTCACGCTGATGAAGGGTGATAAGGGTGTCGAGTTGCTTGAAAAAACGGCCTATTGCCTGCTGTTCAGCCACGCTAGGCACTAAAATGCTTTCTTGCAAGAACTCATTAATAACCAATTCATTCATCATAGTGCCCGCTTTTGTCGAGTTTACAAGCACTTTTCTCATGATTGGTTCATAGTGAATGTAATATTTCCAAAAATTTATTGGCATCTCGTGCAAAGGCCTCAAAGCACTAAATCTTGGTGACATAATTCCATCGCCCACATCATTTAGTACAAATCGGCCATACCGAAACTCCTTACTTGTGTGGCCCTCGAACGCAATATCTCCGGTTCTTAATCTTTTATAGTTTGCAAGCGAAGTATCTGCGGCACCATTGCCATCCGTCCTAAAAGACATTGTGGCAACAGAAAGTGTCTTCTGGTACGGAAGCAAATCGGCATTGCGCTCAGTTAGTTGAAAGTAGAGTTCTTTCAGCTTACGCTGTTCCCAAGTAGGTGTGTTTTGGGATTTTGGCGCGAAAAAAGAGCCGAGGACGCGCCTCGGCTCTTGGTCAGCAGGGTGATTTTGCACCCATTTTATGATTCTTTCGGCATTTTTAGGTCAAATCCGCCACTTACGATGAACTCGCGCAAGAGTTTATCATACTTGACAGGCACTTTGGGAGGAATGAGTTTTGTCCCCTCAATTGCCTCAAAATATGCCTTTGCTTTTGCCTTGTCCACAGTGGCTTTCAAGTCATCAAAACGTCCGAACTCGTTGATGTTGGCTTCGGTGATATTTGCACGCATAAATGCCCGCAGCTTCTTTTCGTCCAAGCCGAAAACTTCAGCTACTTTGTGGATCTGGTCGTTCTGCTTTTGGGCGATGTACTCGGCAATGTACTCCCGCAAGGTCTTTCCCGGCTGCGGAACCACTGCGCCGCTTTGAATGTCGTGCAGGAAAATATTCGCATATTTCTGTTCTTCCTGCGAGAGGGTGGCAAAGGTCTTGTGCAGCTCCGTTTCGGCCTGATGGATGGCTTCTGCTTCTGCACCCTCCTGATAGAAAATTTTCAGGTACTTTTCAAAGCGGGAGTTCATGTAATCCGTGTCGATGTCAGCAGTATCAATGGTGGTCAGATAGCTGTTCACCGCATAGGGAACGTCATCGTCCGGGTCATTTTCACCGCCATCTGGATTCGGCGTGAACAGCTCTTTATAGCGGAGTGCCAAAACTTTGAACGCTCTCTCGTCAAAGTCTGCATGAAGTTCTGTTTTCTCATCTGTATCCTCGTTGACGATCACAATGGGCTTATCCCACTCGAAGCCCTGCACCTTAGCTGCTTCCAGATTTTCGTTGAAGGACTGGAACAGGTCGGCAAACTTTTTGCGCTCTGCCATATCCGCAGGGATCTGCGAAAACTCTTCAATGCCCGCCGACACAAACAGATCTTTGATCTCCGCATAGAGGGCATTCAGTTTTTCCACGTTCTTGTCCAGTTTATCTACAAACAGGCCAAACGGTTTATCGCCGGAATACTCTTTTACCGCATCTGCGATGTTTTTCTCCATCGTGTGCGGACGGCGGTAATACTTGATGGTGCCAAACTGTTTGTCATCGCCAAACAGTCGGTTGGTGCGGGAGAACGCCTGAATCAGATTTTCGTATTGCAGCATTTTATCCAGATACAGGGTGTTGATCCACTTGGAGTCAAAGCCTGTCAGCATCTGATCCACCACGATTAGCAGATCAAGCTGTTTTTCCGGGGTGCGCTCGATGCGCTGGTAGGGCAATTTGTGCGCCAGCCGTGCCGCAATGTCCTTTTTCATCTTGGCAAAGGTCGGAATGCTGAAGTCCTGTCCATAGCGGGCGTTATAGTCTTCTACGATCTCTTTTAGCCCTTCTTCTTTGGTGATGCCTTTGCCGTTGTTGTCAATGTTAGGGTCAAATAGTGCGGTGACTTTCAGCCATGGTGCGGCTTCTCTGAACCGCTTGTAATATTGGATGGCTTCCGGGATGCTGGAGGTTGCAAAAATGGCATGAAATTTGCTGTTGCGGCTCTGGGTCTGCCAGTTCTCGCAAATGTCCTCCACCACGGCTTTCTGGTGTTCTTCGCCCTCATACTGGGTGTTGGGAATATAATCCTCGATGCCCTTTATCTCCTCACCGAGCGCATCTTTTCCGCCTGTCATCGGCAGATTCAGATACTTATAGAAAACCTTGCTCTTCTGCGGGTCTGCCAGAGCCTCACCCACAGAAGCGGCCTTAGCTTTTTCCAGTGCAACCGCTTTCCGCAAGTCGCTGTCCTTGAAGGTCAGCACCTTGTACGGGTCAAAGCCCAGCACGTTGCGATCCCGGATGCCGTCTGCAATGCTGTACCGATGCAGTTCGTTGCCGAAAACGGTGGCGGTGGTGCTCATTTTCTTCTGGTTTTCGCCTTGGATCGGCGTACCGGTAAAACCAAAGAACAGTGCTTTCGGGAATGTATGCTTGATGGTCTGCATCATATCGCCAAAGGTGGAGCGGTGGCACTCGTCCACGATAAAAACCAACCGCTTTGCGTTGATCAGCGCAATGTCGTTGGGGTTCAGCTTGTTTTGTGCATCATCCTTGATGTTGCTCATCTTCTGGATGGAAGTCACGATGAGCGTATCGGACGGCGAAGTGCTTTTCAGCTTGTCCACAAGAACATCCGTGTTCTCGGTAGCCTGCACCTCCTCGTTTTCCCCTGCAAAGTTGCGGTATTCTTTCAGGCTCTGGGTGCCCAACTCGATTCGGTCCATCAGAAAAATCACTTTGTCCGCATCCTTGGAAGATGCAATCAGTTGAGCGGACTTGAAAGAAGTCATGGTCTTGCCGGAACCTGTGGTGTGCCAGATGTAGCCGCCGCGCTGCTGGTCATTCTCCCATTTCGCCTTGGAAACGGCATCCGAAATTTTGCTGGCAGCGTAGTACTGATAGCTGCGCATCACCTTCAAAATGCCATCGGAACCATCGGCAACGGTATAAAAGCCCACCAACATATGCGCCATCGGGATAGACAAAAGTGCCGTTGTAACGTCTTTCCAGTCGTTCATCGGCTCGTTGTAGAAGTCCGCCCAATGGAAATAGTAGCTGGGGTTGAATTGTCCTTCCGGGCCGGGATTGGCAAAGTAGACCGTTTCTTCCGGGTTCATGGCCACAAAAATCTGCACCAGCGAGAACAGTCCCGTAAAAATGCCCTCTGCCGCGTATTTTTCAATCTGGCTGCAAGCCCGTTTGATGGAAACACCGCTCTTTTTCAGTTCCATGTGAATGACCGGCATACCATTGATGAGCAGCATCAAATCGCCACGACGGTCATTTAGCATTTTGGACTTGCTTGGGAAAACAGGTTGCTGCACAATTTGATAACGACTCTGTCCGGCAGCAATTTCTCTGCGATCATATATTTTCAAGCTAATCTCAGTGCCGTAATGGCGCTTATCATCGGGGTTGTCACGCTTAATCGACACGGTTTTTCCGTTGATAAAACTGTTAAGCTTCAGCGGAGTGCGGAGTTCTGTGATTTGCTCAATAATCTGCTGCATTTCACTATCCGTCAGAGGATAGTTATCTAAGCGATCAATTTCTCGATTGTTGTCGTAAAGAATTTTTGCCCAATTTCGGAGAAGATCCTGTTCAGTCGGGTGATGAATTACTTCTTTTTCCCAACCTTTGTCTGCCAAAACTTTAATCAAGGCTTCCTCAAAGTCTGCTTCTTTTTGGAATGTCATTCAGTTTTCTCCTCTTTGCATTGAAAGCAACTTTTTTTATTATGGGGAAAGAGCGTAGGCTTACGCTGATGAAGGGTGATGAGGTGGTCAATACTGCGGAAATAAGCTCCAATAATCTTTTGTTCATTGGTTGACGGCACCATTGTGGTCAACTCTGAAAACTCTGTTTTATTTACAATTTGCATAGTTCCAGAAGCAGCCATACGTTTCATCTTCTCTGACCATAGCTCGCTCTCTGCAAGTAAGAAATATGGATCATTCTCCGCATTTGGTGTAAGGCTATTTATCTGCTGATTGAAGCTGCCTTTTACTGTTAACAGAGCATTTTTCCCAATGCTTGCTATGCATGTGCACAGAATAGTATTTGCCGGAACAACACGACCAACTTTTATTCCTTTTTCGCTAAGTTTTCTTGGCGTATTAGATATGGTCAAGGCACTAATATCTGTTGGTGTAACCCACGGAATTCCATCTTCAGAATAATATTCAGATTTCGCCGTAGAGGGAGTAGAACCTGTCATTATTTCCCCTAGTTCTCCCAACTCACGCTGTTCCCAAGGAGCAGTGAATCCCTTGAATCGAATGGCGGGGATAGCTGTATTTTTTTTCATTTCGAATCCCCTCTTAGCATTTTTTTCAATTCGTTGAGGCCCAACATATCGTATTCATTGCCTTCAAGGTCATCAATCATTCCCGAAAGAGTTGCCTCGGTTTCGTTAATCTGCTGTTCTACGTCAAAGAATGTTGTAGCGTATTTGCTCTGAAGTTCTTGAATTTTGCTAACTAAGTTATCAATTACTGTGTCCGGGAGCTTGTGAATGCTTTCAACAAGAGGAGTAAACCACTTTTTTTCAAGCAGGGCCAAAGCCTGCTCATCACTCAATTTTTCAATCGTGTCCCTCGTTTTTGCCTGTAACTCCACACTCTTTTTCTTAATTTGCTCTTTAAGTGTCTTCTCGCTCTTGACCAAGGAATCGACTTTTTCTAAGAGTGTGCGGAGCGCAATACCCTCAGAAGAGCAATCCTTCTTTAACTCTTTGATTTTTTTGGATACCTCTTTAGGAACAAAAGCGTCGCCTTCCTCGGAGAGAACATCATTACAACTCTCCTTGTCTTCCTCTGACATTTCGTCGAGGATTGTCTCTTGTTGAGACGGAAGCTCCGCTAAACGATTTTCTAAATCGTGAAGGCCATTCGTTTCCTTTGATAGTAGGGTCGTTTGCACTAAGTTAAACGGAAGAAGATGGCCAACCCAGCCCTCTTGTACTTCCTGCTCTTTGCCTTTTTGCTTCTTGATGACAAAGTTCGGATCAACTTTCTTTGTTGCAGAAAAACCTTCCGTTTGCAAAACTTCGAGATCAATAGCAATGCCAGTCCAATCGTTATCAAGAAGTTGAAACGCCTCGTATTTGTCGATAAGAGGGAATTGTTTTAGCCGCTCAAAAATGTCAGCGCTAAGAATGTTTTCAGTCTTAGAGATTTCAACGCTTTCTATCCGATTAATCAGTTCGTTTCTAAGGAACTTGGGAAAAGTAGCGAAGGCAGTATTAAAGGTCTTCTCAAAACCAATCACGTCAGGATGGTTCTTGATGGCGCTCTTTATGTCATCGACAGCAACGGTTACATAAGGAGTATGAGCCTTTGTAAACAGCGCTTTTTTCAATGCAGGAAACGCTGCCCAATACACACTCATTTCATCGATCTCTGCTGTCGGAATTCCTCCGAGCATAGACGCGTAGACATCCCAATGTTCAGGCGCTTCGGACGAGTCGACATAGCGGGGAATATTTAAGTTATAGTCATTGCTACGTATTTCCTCACGACTGACAAGTCGTGAAAATTTCGGAATGCCTTCTCGTTTGATGAAGGTATCAGCAATGCGTTTGATGTCAGATGCACGGAGTTTATTGTTTTTGCCTTCTTTGACAAAGCCTTTAGATGCATCAATGACAAGGACATCGGTGTTTTCTCGTTTTTGGCGCAGTACCATGATGATGGTGGGAATGCCGGTGCCAAAAAAGATGTTTGCAGGTAACCCGATAATAGCGTCAATGTGATTGCTCTCAATCAGATTTTTCCTGATTTCTCCTTCCTCGCCCCCACGGAACAGAACGCCATGGGGAAGGACAATTGTCATGATTCCGTCAGGTTTGATATGGAATAAATCATGCAGAAGGAAGGCGTAATCTGCTTTTCCCTTAGGGGCGAGACCAAAACGAGCATACCGAGGGTCTCCCTCTTTATTTGAGGGATCCCATGCTTGCGAATAGGGTGGATTGGAAACAACTGCATCCACATAAAGCGGGTTATAAGTGTTGATAGGATCGTTTTCATCAAAG
>ERZ779654.1378-NODE-1378-length-11575-cov-2.273264_pt1 | contig 11575 bp, 10 predicted proteins | sample MGYA00511075_ERZ779654 | MGnify/ENA primary metagenome ERZ779654 (study PRJEB29588, sample SAMEA2155636) | human gut metagenome | biome: human gut; feature: human-associated habitat; material: faeces | place: Denmark | collected 2008/2010 ...
CACCGTCTCTGCGGGCTATCGATGGTATTAATCCCATGGATGCAGCCTTTGATGATGCGGTGCGGGCCGGAATTACTGCAGCCATGATCGGACCCGGAAGCTCTAATGTGGTGGGCGGCCAGTTTGCCATGGTAAAGACTAAGGGGCGCCGGATCGACGACCTGATCCTGAAATCACCGGCGGCCATGAAGGTGGCCTTTGGAGAGAACCCCAAGGTCAATTATTCCGGGCAGAACAAAAGTCCTGTCACCCGCATGGCCATCGCCGCCATGCTGCGCAGGGAACTCTGGGAGAGCAGAGAATATCTGCGGCAAAAGCAGGAAGCGGCGGAGAAGGGAGCGTATTTTGCACCGGATTTTGAAAAAGAGTGCTATCTTCCGGTACTGCGGGGAGACATCCCGTTAAAAGCCCATGTCCACCGGGTGGACGATATTTTCACAGCAATCCGCATTGCAAAAGAATTCGGTATAAAAATGACGATGGATCATTGCTCGGAAGGTCATCTGGTGGCGGAAGAACTGGCGAAGGAAGGATTTCCGGCCATTGTGGGACCGGATCTTACCAGCCGGAACAAGATCGAGGTGCAGAACATGTCTTTTAAGACCGCCGGAGTGCTGAACCGGGCCGGTGTGATGGTCGCCATCACCACGGATCATCCGGTGTCACAGATCCAGACACTGCCGTTGTGTGCCGGACTTGCGGTAAAAGCGGGACTTCCCATGGAGGAAGGTTTCCGGGCCATCACCATTTATCCTGCGAAAATCTGTGGCGTGGCAGACCGCATTGGCAGCCTGGAAGTGGGGAAAGATGCAGACATTGCCATTTTCGACGGAAATCCTATGGAAATTTTCACCCGAACCCTTTATACTATTATCAACGGGGAGATCGTGTACTGCAATGTCCCCAGGGAATGACCGGAGGAATATTTTGAGATACAGCAGGAAAAGTGCAGGGATCCTGTCCCTGCTATTACTATTTAACAGTATAGGTATGAACGCCTGCGGGCAGGCAACGGCAGAGACAGGGCATGTAAGCATAAGTATGACCGGCATGGAAAACACACCGGTCATCAACTATACAGTGCCTACGCTGACACCCAATGTGCTGGTGGGTCAGCAGGGGTATGCCGCGGTCGGTGAAAAACAGGCAGTGGTGAAGGGCAGACAGCCGGTAGAGACTTTCCGTCTGGTGGACCGGGAGACCGGAGAGACGGTCTATGAAGGCACGGTAAAGCAGACAGATTACAACGGGGAGCTGTCTCTGTACATCGGAACAGCGGATTTCACGGACTATACCGGGGAAGGTGAGTTCTATCTGGAGTGTGACAATGTGGGAAGATCCCTGACATTTTCTCTGAAAGAAGACCACTATCAGGAACTGTTGGAAGCGTTGTGCACGGATGTTCATGACAGGTGTCAGGATCGCAGTATTACCGAGGATGAGATCATCACTTTGCTGGAGGCCTGTGAGTGGTATCCGCAGGTGCTTGCGGATGATAATGGCAATGATATCCCGGATCTGCTGGAATCTATTGCCGACTGGCTGGAAAAAACGGCCAACGACACAGAAAAGCCGGAACCGGAGAACATGTGTTACGTGGCGGTGATGGCAAAATTCAGTTATCTGTACCAGAAATATGATGTGCAATATGCCACACAATGTCTGCAGCATGCGTCGTCGGTGTACACCAAGCTGATGTCGACATCCGGCAGAGATGCGGAGAAATTCATGGCGCTGACGGAGCTTTACCGGGCGGCGGGACTCTACACTTACCGCAATCAGATCCTGGAGTATAAGGACTTTTTCGAGGACAATACCAGTTATCTGGAAGAAACGGCCTATCTGTATGGCTCCATGACGTATCTGGCCACCAGACAGCCGGTGGATGTGGACCTGTGCACTGTATTCATGGAAAGCATCCGGAATCGGGGCGAGGAGCTGGCCAAACGTTCCCATAACATGATCGATGCCGTAATGAATGTCAACAATGGAACCGAGGATCTGCTGAAGCGGGCAGAAGAATTGTCCTGTGCTAATTATGTGTTATATAGTTATCAGTACACGGAGATTTTAGAGGATTTTCTGCATTACCTGATGGGACGGAACCGGGATTCGGTGAGTTATTATCCCGAAGAGGGAGACGCTGCGGATTATCTGTTACTGATAGCCCAGCAGGTCTCCCTCGCGGATAGACATTAGAAAGATCAGATCAGTTCTTTGTTTTTGAAATAAGTTTCGGAGATAATATTCTGTACATAGGTGCCCATGCTCTTGCGGGTCTCCTTGTCCAGTTCCTTCGGATAAATAGGCTTACCGTATTCAATGACTACGGTGGCCTTTTTTATTTTCGGGAAATGATCTTCAAATACCGCAGCGGAATTCACAATAGTCATGGGGATAATGGGAACATTTGCTTTCTCTGCGATCTTGAAACTGCCCTCGTGGAAGGGAAGGAAGGTATCCTGGGTCTTGTTGCGGGTGCCCTCCGGGAAGATGCAGATGGAAATCCCGTTTTTGGCTTTCTCAATGGCCTGCAGAATGGTTTTCAGTCCTGCCTTGATGTCCTGGCGATCCAGAAAGAGACAGTGAAGATTTTTCATCCAGATGTTAAGCAGGGGCCATTTTAACATTTCTTTTTTCGCAATATAACCGGTAGGTCTGGGAACACGGACATAGGTCAGCACCACATCGAAAAAGCTGCGATGATTGCCGACGTACAGCACAGCAGTGTCGGTGGGAATGTTCTCTTCCCCGATGGCAATGACTTTCGTGCCGGAAAGACGGATGACCCAGCGGAAGGCCCAGTTTACAATGGCCAGGGAACTGCGGTCCTTAAGACCGGGGTTAAATTTGCCGATGATCCATTCCACCAGCATTAACGGCGTGGACAGGATCAGGAATAATACTACAAATAATACGACGAATATAAAACGGATCATAATAATACCAATGCCTTTCAGTAACCTGCAAACTTTCAGGTGCCTTGGCACCTTGTGCAGGCACAAATTTGCGTGTGAAAAATTTATTTTTCACACGAAAATCCTTCGGATTTTTTATTTAGCAATGAAAAGTACGCCTAACGTGCCGGGACCACAATGGCTGGAGACTACACCGCCTGCTCTGGTTTCCAGAATCTCGTCAAAGATTCCCAGACTTTCCAGATAGGAACGAACCGCTTCCACAATCTCCCGGTCGCAGCCGGAGTGGGTGATGAAGACTCTGTCGGGAACGGCATTCTTCAGATCCTCTTCCATATCCTTTGTGTAGGAGAGGATGACGGAACCCAGTTTTCCACGGTATTTTTTGGAGGCATCCATGGCACCATCCACCACGACGATCCGGGGATGAAGCTTTAACATACCACCGGCCAGAGCCGCTGCATCTGCCACCGCGGTGAAGGTAGGTCAGGGTATCTACGACGAAGCTGGCCCGGACTTTGGGACGGATGGCTTCGATGGCAGTAGTGATCTCTGCGGCTGTTTTCCCTTCAGAAGCCAGAATGGCAGCCTGTATTACCTGCAGACCGATGCCGGTGGACAGGTTTGCGGAGTTGATGACGGTGACTTTGTCGGAAGCTTCCAGTTCTTCTGCAGCAAGCCGCATAACGTTGCCGGAGGTGGACATGCTGTCGGAGATGGAGAAACAGATGATCTCCCGGCCTTCTTCCACAAAAGGCTGCATGACTTCCATGGCCTCGGTCAGAGAAGGAGCAGAGGTCTTGGGAGTGGTCTTGTTTTCATCGGACCACCGGAAAATTTCTTCCGGCGTAATATCCACGCCATCGCGGTATTCATCCTCGCCCAGCAGAATGTGCAGAGGCAGGATGGTAATGTCATACTTTTCCACTAATTCTTTTGACAGATCACAGGTACTGTCAGAGATGATCTTAACTGTCTGTGCCATAGAATCTACCTTCCTTTTTATTAGTAATTATTCCCCTTTGGCGATCTGCCTTGCGACATAGACACCGCTGGCGGATGCATGGGACAGGGAATGAGTCACACCGCTGCCGTCACCGATGATGTACAGGCCCTTGTGACAGCTTTCCAGATGTTCGTCCAGTTCCACTTCCATATTATAGAATTTGACTTCCACACCGTAGAGCAGGGTATCGTCATTGGCGGTACCGGGTGCGATCTTGTCCAGTGCGTAGATCATTTCGATGATACCGTCTAAGATACGCTTGGGCAGTACCAGGCTTAAATCACCGGGAGTTGCGGACAGGGTAGGCTCTACCATGCCCTCGGCAATACGCTTCGCATTACTGCGGCGTCCTCTCACCAGATCGCCGAAACGCTGTACGATAACACCGCCGCCCAGCATGTTGGAGAGACGGGCGATACTTTCACCGTAGCCGTTGCTGTCCTTGAAGGGCTCGGAGAAATGCTTCGCTACCAGCAGGGCAAAGTTGGTGTTCTCTGTCTGCTTGTCGGCTCCTTCGTAGCTGTGGCCGTTTACGGTGACGATGCCGTTGGTGTTCTCATTTACGACGATACCGTGGGGATTCATACAGAAGGTACGCACGGAATCCTCGAATTTTTCAGTGCGGTATACGATCTTGCTCTCATAGAGTTCATCGGTCAGATGAGAGAAGATGACTGCGGGCAGTTCCACCCGGACGCCGATATCCACGCGGTTGGACTTGGTGTTGATGTCCAGATCTTTACAGATCTGCTCCATCCATTTGCTGCCGCTGCGGCCTACGGAAATAATGCACTTGTCGCAGTCGTAAGAAGCGTTTTCGCAGCAGATACGGTAACCGTCACCAACGGTCTCCACCGTTTTCACCGGGGTATCGAAATAGAAAGTCACTTTATCCTTCAGTTCTGCGTACAGATTTTCCAGCACGATGAAGTTGATATCTGTACCCAGGTGACGTACGGAAGCGTCTAACAGGTTCAGCTTGTTCTGCATGCAGATCTTTTTGAAAGAGGTACCAGCAGTGGAATACAGCTTCGTGCCTTCACCGCCGAACTTCATGTTGATGTCATCCACATATTTCATCAGGTCGATGGCCTGACTCCTGCCGATATACTCGTAGAGAGTGCCACCGAAAGCGTTGGTGATATTGTATTTTCCATCGGAAAAAGCACCGGCACCACCGAAACCGCTCATGATGGAACAGCTCTTACAGTTGATGCAACTCTTGATCTTGCCACCGTCGATAGGACAGTGGCGCTTCTCCAGAGGGTGACCGGATTCGAAAACGGCAATTTTCAGGTCGGGATTCTGTTGCACCAGTTCATAAGCGGAGAAGATACCGCCGGGGCCGGCACCGATAATGATTACGTCATATTTCATAGGGATAAGTTTCCTTTCTCTTTGCTCTCTTGTAAGGATTTGCGGGATGTATCATCACTTTGAAAAACCAAAAACATTTAAAATATAGTATACCATATTTTTAGATAAAAAGGGGAATAGAAATATAGCAAAATATGTGATAAAATTATAAGTTATAGCGGTTCTTCTGCAGATGCGGATGAACGGTGCGGGAAGATAACGGGATTAGGAAGAGAATTACAGGAAATGAAATTATGGAAGCAACACAGAAGAAAAACAAATATGAAATAGATATGTGCAATGGCACGATTATGGACAAGCTGATCTCCTTTGCACTGCCCCTGATGGTGTCCAGCATTTTGCAGCTGCTGTTCAATGCAGTGGATATCATTGTGGTGGGACGGTTCACCGGAAGTCAGGCGCTGGCGGCTGTAGGTTCCACCACGGCATTGATCAATATGTTCGTCAATCTGTTTATCGGCGTTTCTCTGGGAGCCAATGTATTGTCCGCCAGATTCTATGCTGCCGGGAAAGAGCGGGAGATGAGCGAGACAGTACATACAGCTATGACCTTTGCATTGATCAGCGGTATTGTCATGGTATTCGTAGGGCTGTTCTGCACCCGGGGAGCGTTGGAACTGATGGATACCCCGGCGGATGTTATTGATCAGGCGGCATTATATATGAAAATTTATTTCTGCAGCATGCCCTTTTTCATGCTGTACAATTACGGAGCTGCAGTTCTGCGGGCGGTGGGAGACACGAAGCGTCCGCTGTTGTTCCTGATCATATCCGGAGCCATCAATGCGGTATTGAACCTGTTTCTGGTCATTGCTTTTTCCATGGGTGTGGCGGGGGTAGCCATTGCTACAGTGATCTCTCAGGTGATCTCCTGTGTGCTGGTATTATGGTGCCTGTTTACTACGGACAGCTGTTACCGGCTGCAGATTTCAAAGCTGGGAATAAAAGGGGAGTATCTGCTGCAGATCTTTCAGGTGGGGGTTCCGGCGGGGATCCAGAGCGTTGTCATCAATTTCTCCAATGTTCTGCTGCAGTCCTCGGTGAATTCCTTCGGCTCCATCGCCATGGCAGGCTATACGGCGGCCAATAATATCTTTGGATTCCTGTTCGTGTCGGTGAATTCCATTACCCAGGCGTGTATGAGCTTCACCAGTCAGAACTACGGTGCCGGGAAGAAAAAACGTATGGACAGGGTACTGATCGATTGTATGATCCTGTCGGTGATCGTAGCGGTAACGCTGGGCGGAAGCGCCAATCTCTTCGGTCCGCAGCTGCTTCACATTTACACAACGGATGCGGACGTTATTGCCTGTGGAACGGAGATTCTGCTGTATACGACGTTGACTTACTTTTTATGCGGCATCATGGATCTGATTCCGGGAGCCTTGCGGGGCATGGGACATTCGGCGGTACCTATGATATTGTCCATTATCGGTACGGTGGGAACGAGAATCTTCTGGATCTACGGAGTATTCCCAACGCACCGGTCGTTGATGGTACTGTTTTTATCTTATCCGGCCTCCTGGCTGGCAACGATCCTGCTGCAGGCGGTATGTTTCTATTTTGTCAGAAAGAAAGTACACAGCACCATGCCGCAGGAAGAACCGTTATAAGCGGTCGGTTTTCGGGAGTGAAAGTCCCGGGATGATCGAGCGTATGTAGGGATTATTTAGAAAATTGAGGGAAATTATGTTAGCAAAATTAAAGAAAAAATATATTGGAGACTGGGATTTTTACAAGAAGTATCTTTTACTGGCTATTCCCATGATCCTGCAGAATGCCATTACCAATCTGGTAAGCTTTCTGGATAACATCATGGTGGGACAGCTGGGAACAGAACAGATGTCCGGCGTTGCCATTGTGAATCAGCTGATCTTTGTATACAATCTGGCAATCTTCGGAGCTGTGTCAGCTGCCAGCATCTTTGGTGCCCAGTATTTCGGAAAGGGCAATCATAAGGGACATATGTATTCCTTTCGGTTTAAGCTGTATGCCACGCTGTTGGTGACAGGCGGAGCGATCCTTCTGTTCCTGACGAAAGGTTCCGCACTGATCTCCCTGTATCTGACGGATACGGTGGGGAACGGGGCCACGGACTTGGCACTGCAGTACGGACTGGAATATCTGGCCATCATGATGGTGGGACTGATCCCTTTTGCGGTGAACCAGTCCTACGCGACAAATATAAAAGAGACCGGGCAGACCTTTATCCCGATGCTGGCCAGCTTTGTGGCGGTGGGTACTAATGCGATTCTGGACTATCTGATGATCTTCGGCATCGGTCCTTTCCCGGAGCTGGGAGTGCAGGGGGCGGCGCTGGCTACCGTTATTGCCCGTTACATTGAGGCACTGATCGTGGTGATCTGGGCACACATCCATCGGGGAAAAAACCGCTATCTGGAGGGAGCTTACACCGGCTTTGGTATTCCGCTTGCGGAATTGAAGGCGATCCTGATCAAGGGATTTCCGCTGATGATGAACGAGGTGCTGTGGGCAGCGGGCATGACAACGGTGACCCAGTGCTATTCTGTCAGAGGTCTGGACGTGGTGGCGGGACTGAACATTGCCTCCACCATCACGAATCTGTTCAATATTGTCTATCTTCAGCTGGGTTCCTGTATCAGTATTGTGGTGGGACAGTATCTGGGTGCAGGTAAATTGGAGGATGCCAAGGATGCAGACAACAAGATGATCGTATTCAGCGTCTTCTGCTGTGTGATCATGGCGGCATTGATGTTCGTGGTAGGAGGATTTTTCCCGGGTATTTACAATACCACGGAAGAGATCAGGGAACTGGCTACCAGTTTTATTGCGGTATCGGCCATCATCATGCCCTTCTGCGCCTTCAGCCATGCGTCGTATTTTACCCTGCGTTCCGGTGGTAAGACGGTGGTGACTTTCCTGTTTGATTCCGTATTTACCTGGGTGATCGTGGTGCCGGCGGCATATCTGCTGGCGCATTTCACCGGCCTGGGGATCGTGAGCATCTATTTTCTGGTGCAGGGTACGGAACTGATCAAGGTGATCATTGGTTACCTCATGGTGAAGAGTAATGTCTGGGTGGTCCAGATGGTATAAATTACTATTTGTGCCGCCAGCCGAAGGCTGCTGGATGGAGATTGGCATGAAAAATAGGAGAAGGGCGGGAAACTGACATGAAAATGAACATGGCTCAGAAAGTTTTACTGATCATAGGAGGCGCATTTGCGGGGATCGGCGCAGTGCTGACAATGATATTCGGAAGCATCGGCATGGTGTTCCGGCCCATGAGGGCATTTCTGGCATTGCCGCTGTTTTTCCTGATACTGGGCATTTGTTTTATCGCAGCAGTATTATTCGGGCAGCATAAAAAGTCACTCATCGTAAAAAACGGAATCAGATATGCCGCCAAGATCTACGGTTACGTGGAGAATACGGCGTATATGGTAAACGGTAGATTCCCGGTGAATGTGATCGTGCATTATTTTGACAAGAATCAGATCGAGCGGGAGGCAGTGATTCCCACTGCGTTTGAAAAGGGCGCTTCGACCTATCCCATCGGTATGACCATGGATATCTACGAATATCAGGGAAAATACGGCTGGGATCCGGATTCCGTCCGGGATGAGATTCTGCCGGGAGAGCAGGAACTGATGGACGATAAGCCCGTGGATCCTTCCAAGCTTCGCATGACCGCCGTGCAGTGTCCGAACTGCGGTGCTTCCTATCAGGCGGCAGCAGGATATACCGGACGCTGCCCGTATTGCGGAAGCTATCATAATGTAGAATAGCAGAATAGTTGAGCTGGGGTGGATCAGTGGATCGTTTCCTGCAAATACCGCAGCATCGTCTGTGACACCACGGAGTTGGCGGTCTTGGAGAAAGCCAGTCCCAGCGTACGGTGACAACTGGGAGATAAGGGTCTGGAGACCACACCCCGTGCGAAAGCTTTTAATACCAGTTCCTGAGAGATGGTGACACCGAGACCGTTCCGGACGAAGGACATGATCAGGGTATCGTCCCGGAAGCTGTAAGAGATCTTTGGGCGGACAGGGCATTTGGTCAGCAGATGCTGGATGTCGTTGTCACAGCCGGGGGTCTCGATGATCAGAGGATATTCGAACAGTTCTGGCAGGGTGACGCTGTTTTTGGCAGCCAGCGGATGTCCCTCGGGGAAAACAGCGCACAGCGGATCATTCAACAGTGGATAAAAGGTCAGATCATCCGCCACGATGGAGGATAAAAATCCACAATCCACCTGCCCGTGAATGATCCAGTCCCGGATCTCATCATAATTGCCGTCAAAAATTTCTACATCCACTTTCGGATAATTTTCCCGGAAAAAATGAACCACATCCGGCATCCACAGAGCGGTGATGCTGGAAAAACTACCGACCCGCAGTTTCCCCTCAATCTTATTGTTGATATTGAAGGCGGCCTGGCGCAGCTTGTCTTTCTGGTTGACCATTTCCTGAATGTAAGGGATGAGGCGGGCACCGTTGTCGGTGAGGCTGACACCCCGTTTAACCCGGGCAAAAAGCTGCACACCCAGTTCTTCCTCCAGTCCCGCCATCATCTGGCTGATACCGGACTGGGTATAATTCAGTGCTTCCGCCGCCTTGGAGAAGCTTCCCGTTTCACATACTTTTAAAAATATCTCGTAACGGTCTTTTTGTTCTTTCATGATCTTCACCCCGTAAATTTATGAATTTCAAATTCATCGTTCACCAATTATGCGAGCAGATTAGCTTTCTTGTACTCATTATAGTATAAGCTCACGAATATCCTGCGAAGCAGGATATTCGTGAGCTGATGAGTCCAAAAAACAAATGTCTGCTTTGCAGCCACTTATTTTCTCTTGAGACTCATCACATCATGATTCGCACCTTCGGTGCTTAACGTTGCTTCGCAACTATCATGATCCAATTCGTCGCTCGCCAATTATGCGAGCATATTGGCTCTCTTGCACTTATCACATTACAAAAACTTATGCATACCAATAAAAACATTCGTTTTACTGATAGTATAGCATATGCTATCCTCATGTCACAAGTGTTTTAAGGAGCGTGAATCATATGGAAAATAGAACAAGTAATTTCTCCGGGCAGATCGGTTTCGTGCTGGCGGCGGCCGGAAGCGCGGTGGGTGTGGGCAATCTGTGGAGATTCCCTTATCTGGCGGTCAAGGATGGCGGCTGTCGTGAGACAAGGATGTGATTCTTTCGGTAAGATTAGAGTATCCTACGATGCGGGGGCTCTGAAATCTGCATCCAACTCAATACAGTTGGACTGCCTTTGTTCCAACAGGGGCAGTTTCTCCTGAGTTGCAGGTTGAGTTTGTTCTGGCAGGATCAGAATATCCTGAGTCACAGGTGCACCGAAATCCGTATCCAGCTCGATACAGTTGGACTGTCTTTCTTCTAACAAGGGCAACTTGTCTTGGGGAGCGAACTGCGTTTCTTCTGGCAAGGGCAGAATGTCTGGAGTCGTTGACTGCGTTTCTTCCGGCAAGATCAGAATATTCTGCGTCACAGGAGCTTCGAAACTTGTATATTGAAGCTGAATGGTTTCGAGGATGCGGTTGAAATCTGTTTCCAGAGTGTACCAGTCTGTTAACGGAATAGTGGCTTCCAGCTGTAGGGTATTTCCCTGTAAAGGGACATCGGGATTGGATAATGTAATGTAAATCCAGTATTTTTGTTCTGTCTGGTAGATCTCGGTATTTTTCCAGCCGTTTAAGTTGCTGTCGGGCAGAGTGATCTCCTCGCTGGTGACGCCGGTGCCGCAGATTCCCGGGACGGGAGCATAGATAAGCGTAAAGGTATCCTCCGGGTATGCGATGTTCCAGAAGATGATAGCATCGGTCGTGGTGGTACCTGCGAAAGTTAAATTGCGGATCTCATAGTCCCAGGTCTCCGGAAGGGACAGGGAGAACTGCACCGGTCCCAGATCACAGATAGCTTCATTCCCCATGGATATCGCCAGATCGTCGGCAGGCCCGTTTTCCGGGCATTCTGTAGGGACGAGGCTTTCCGCGATGACCGGGGCGATTGGCCCGGTGGGGGCCGTGGAATTTTGCACCCCTACAGAATCCTCCAGGCCCCCGGTAGAACCACATCCCGCCAAGGAAAGCGTAAGAATCGTTGTCAGTGTTGATAGTAAAATAGTCTTCTTCATAAAGATACCCTCCCAAAATCGTGAAGTGTTATGGTGATCACATTATAATAAGACGAATATTGGGCGGGGAAGTTTCGGTAAATAGAAAGTTAGTTTGGTGTAAAAAGCCCCAAAACAAC
>ERZ779654.1396-NODE-1396-length-11479-cov-1.806810_pt1 | contig 11479 bp, 10 predicted proteins | sample MGYA00511075_ERZ779654 | MGnify/ENA primary metagenome ERZ779654 (study PRJEB29588, sample SAMEA2155636) | human gut metagenome | biome: human gut; feature: human-associated habitat; material: faeces | place: Denmark | collected 2008/2010 ...
CCCCCTGTCTGTATTGCAGACAGGGGATTTTTTGTTTCACGGAAATAATTTTCCAAAAACAGATTATTCTGCATCTACCAGAATCGTCTCTGTCGTATCGATTGCTGTCTGCATCAGTTCGTCTATTTTTTCTTCCAGCCGGCACTCTGATTTTTTAATATGTTTTAAGCTTGGCTTGGTAACCGGATGCTTTGCCACGAAAATCGTACAACAATCCTCATACGGAAGAATGGACGTCTCGTATGTGTCAATTTTTTCTGCGATTGATACAATATCCTGCTTGTCCATGGCAATGAGCGGACGGTATACCGGCATATGACACACTTCATTGGTCACAGCAAGGGACTGCATGGTCTGGCTTGCCACCTGCCCGATACTCTCTCCGGTAATCATACCCAGACATTTTCCCTCTTCGGCAAAATGCTCTGCAATTTTCATCATATAGCGGCGCATGATGATGGTCAGTTCCTCATGCGGACATTTCTCATAAATATAAAGCTGGATATCGGTAAAGTTCACCACATGAAGCTTGATCTGTCCGGAATATCTTGCAACCTTCTTTGCCAGGTCAATCACTTTCTGTTTTGCACGCTCACTGGTGTATGGCGGTGCATGAAAATAGGTTGCTTCAAGTGTTACCCCTCGTTTGGATACCATATATCCGGCAACCGGTGAATCGATTCCGCCGGATAAAAGAAGCATTGCACGGCCTGCTGTGCCAAGCGGCATGCCTCCCGGTCCCGGGATCTCTGTGGAATAAATATTGATCATCGGGCGGATCTCGATATGAATCATCACCTCCGGATGATGTACGTCAACGCTGGTTTCCGGAAATGCTTCAAGAATCTTTTCCCCAACAGCTGCATTGATCTCCATCGAAGTCATCGGATAATTCTTTCTGGCACGGCGCGCATCCACCTTAAATGTAAAATTTTTGTCCGGATATGTGCGATCCACATAGTCACATACTACTTTTGCCAGGGCATCAAATCCTTCATCTTCGACCAATACTACCGGACAGATTCCTACGATTCCAAAAATCCTCTGTAATGTTTCTACAGTTTCATCATAATCGTATTCTCCTTCCGTATCCACATAGATACGTCCGTTTTCCTTGCGTACATGGAAGGTTCCCTCTACACGTTCCAGATGATATCTGATATTCTGTACCAGTGCATCCTCAAACAGATAACGGTTCTTTCCCTTAATGGCAATTTCCGCATATTTAATCAAAAATGATTTATACATATTGCTCTCCTTTTTCTAATGTCTTGTATATTTCTGCAGCATCGGAACCAATGCCGCCATCTCTTTTACTGCATAATCAATCTCTTCTTCCGTTGTCTCCACGCAAAAGCTGAACCGGATGGTTGCATCCAAAAGCTCTGGCTTTAAGCCAATACTTTTTAGCGTATGACTGACGGAAGGCTTGTTGGAAGAACATGCACTTCCCGCTGACACATAGATCTCTTTATCCTCTAATGCATGAAGCAATACTTCCGCGCGCACACCTTCCGTGCTGACACTGACAATATGCGGTGCATTGCTGCGATCGGTATGACCGTTGACGTGTACACCCGGAATTTTTGTCACTTCCTCAATAAAATGCTCTCGCAGGGTATACATCCGGTCGATTTTTTCCTCAAAACCAGTATAAATACGTTCCGCTGCTACGCCAAGTCCTGCGATTGCCGGAACATTTTCCGTGCCGGAACGCATTCCCCTCTGCTGTCCGCCTCCGTTTAACAGCGGATGAATTTTCGTCTTGTCTTTGATATATAAAAATCCGCTTCCTTTCGGTCCATGAATCTTATGTCCGCTGACCGAGAGAAGGTCTACATGCATTTTTGCCGGATAAATTCTCATTTTTCCATAGGACTGAATGGCATCCACATGAAAAAGCGTCTGTGGATTACACTGTTTGATCAGTGCCCCCGCTTCCGCGATTGGCTCCCCCGCTCCGATTTCATTATTTACCTGCATGAGGGAAACCAGAATGGTATCCGGCCGGATTGCCGCTTTCAGATCGTCCAGAGAAATCACACCATAAGCATCTACCGGAAGATATGTGACTTCATATCCGTGTTCCTCCAGATATGCCATCGTTGCCGACACGGACGGATGTTCAATAGACGTCGTTATCACATGTTTTCCACTTCGCTTGTTTGCCTCTGCCACACCGATAATTGCAAGATTATTGGACTCAGTACCACCTGACGTAAAACAGATTTCTTTTTCCTGTACCTTTAATGTCTTTGCAATTTTTTTTCTTGCATCGTTCATATAATTTTCGGCGATCACGCCTTTGTTGTGCAGGGAAGATGGATTTCCATAATCCTCCGTCAGTAATTTTACCACCAGCTGTGCCGCTTCCTCACAACATCTTGTCGTTGCCGAATTATCCAAATATGCTTCCATTTTTACCCTTCTTATATATCCAATTCGTATATCAGCATGGAAAGTGTTGCCATTCCTGCTGTTTCTGTGCGCAAAATACGTCTGCCAAGAGAGATCCGATGCATGTCTTTATCCAGCTGCGCAATCTCTTCCGGGGAAAATCCGCCCTCCGGACCGATCATTACTCCGATGGACGCCCCTTCCGGAATCGAGCGAAAGATCTCTCTTGTTGCTTCCATGCCTCTTTCATTCTCATACGGAACCAGGACAACGTCCAGCTCCTTTGCCTCTTCCAATGCCTGTTTCCAGGAAAGTGGCATCTGAATCTGCGGAATCACGGTCCGCTTCGACTGTTTTGCCGCACTCTCTGCAATTGCCTGCCACCGCTTACATTTGCTCTGTGCCTTCTTTTCATCCAGCTTTACCACACAGTTTTTCATGGCAACCGGTATGACGGTATAGACACCAAGTTCCACGGTCTTTTGTATGATCAGTTCCATCTTATCACTTTTAGGAAGACCCTGAAAAAGATACACCTTATGGGAAAACTCTGTCCCCATTTCATCGGTATCCTCTATCTGTGCCCAGACCTCTTCCTCTGTAATTTCCAGAATACGGCAAAAATACGATCTGCCGCTCTGATCGCTGATGCGGATTTTCTCCCCTGTCTTCATGCGCAGCACATGACCGATATGATTGACATCACCGCCCACAATGCAGATCCGATCCTGCTGCACCTGTTCATCTTCCACAAAAAACTGGTACATACCCTGCTCCTACTGTTTCTGTGCGGTAATATTTACCCACTCACCCTGATGATTGATTTCCACTACAGTAAGTCCTGCTGCTTCTATCGCTTCTTTTACTTCGTTTTCCTTAAAATCAATGATGCCGGAAGTGATAAAATAACCACCCTGTTTTAATCTAGCCGGAATGACCGGTGCCATGGCAATGATAACTGGTGCTAAAATATTTGCCACAACAATCTCATATTCCTCTGTCCCAACCTTTTCCTGAAGTTCTTCATCATCAATCAGATTTCCCACATAAAAGGTTCCCAGAGACAAATCGAGATGGTTTACCTGCATATTATCCCTTGTAGAAGTCATGCAGTCTGCATCCAGATCCGTTCCCACGACTTCTCTTGCGCCGAGTTTTAATGCCACAATCGATAAAATTCCACTGCCACATCCCACATCCAGTACTTTCGGATGTTTTCCTTCCACATATTTCTGTAACTGCCGGATGCATAGCTGTGTCGTTTCATGTTTTCCTGTTCCGAAAGAAATTCCCGGATCGATCTCAATCAGAAATTTATCTTTGTCTTCTTCCTTTAATTCTTCCCAGGTCGGTTTGATTAATATATCATCAATGGTAAAAGAAGTAAAATATTTTTTCCAGTTATTGATCCAGTCAAGATCTTCTGTTTCGGAAGATGTAATGACACCGCTTCCCACTTCCACCATGTCACGCAGTTTCTCTAGTCCAATCTTTACCTGCTTTAAAATCTCCGTCTGATCACTGCCGTCTTCTTCCACATAAAAGCTCACATGGCTGATGCCCTCATCCGGAGGAAGTTCCGGCAGAAAATCAATAAACATATCCGCCTGATCTTCTTTGGTAAGCGGAATATTGTCTTCAATCTCTATTCCCTCAATGCCCAAATCCATCAGCATGGAACTCATAAAATCCTCTGCTGCGGTCGTTGTCTCAATTGTATATTTTTTCCACTTCATGTTACCATCCTCTCAATTCTACACTAAGGCATACTATATGTATCATACCTTATTTCCAATAAAATTTCAAGAAAACATTGTACATCAAAAAAACCCATGTTATAATATAGGGGTTAAGTTGATAGTTATACAGTTATAGGAGAAAACAATAAATGGATAAACGCAATCTTGTAGAAGGACTTCAGAAAGCATTCAACACCGATGACCGGCAGCGAAATACTTCTGATACCAGTGATGTAGAATATAAAGAGAACACCAATACTCTCTATATCAAAAAACAGAGAACCTACAATATGGAAGAAAACATTCCGTCCGCCACTGCCATGTCAGAGGAGGAGATTTTTAAGCGTCTTCATGAGGAACGACATTAAACATGTTAAACATGCATAAAACAGCCATACGGTCTGTCCGCAGACCGTATGGCTGTTTTAATTTTTGTACACAGCACAAAGCTTATGATACTCACTGTTAATTTCCTGAACGGTATTCTTATCCCCATCCAGATTATCCGGATGATAAATTTTGATCAGGTCTTTATAACGTTTCTTAAGAGACTGTCTGCTCTCTACTCCGGAGAAAAACATTTCTCCCCGGATAACAGGCTGCTCTGCTGTCACGGAAAAATCGCTTACCCGCTGATAGAAAGCTTTCTGCTTCTTCACATGTTCTTTCTCTGTTGCAAGTTTTACAAGTTCTTCTTCGAGTATTTTAAATTTCATGTCAAAAAGCTTCTGCTGCTGTTCCAGACGGCGATCCTCATTCTCCACCCGCCGCGCAAATTCTTTTTTCTCCCGCTCCAGTGTGCGGCGCTGCTCCTCCAAAGCTTTACGTTCTTCTTCCAGCGTCATCCCCCACATGCCTCCGTATCCGTACACACATGCTGCCAATAATACTAACAGACTCATCATACAATACTTTGTACCAGATTACTATAGGCGATTTGTACTAATGTTCATCGAAAGATTCTTTGATTTTGTCCATAAAACCCTTCTTTTTTTCTTTTCCGGTCTGTGCTCCGCCCTCTTTATTCAGGGAATTTCCCGTCAATTCATCAAATTTACGCAATGCCTCTTTTGCCTCTTTGTTTAAGCCCGTCGGCGTGTTGACAATCAGTGTTACATAATGGTCTCCACGTACTGCCTTGTTTCGGATCGATGGTACTCCTTTGCCTTTCAGGCGGATTCTCGTTCCGCTCTGGGTACCCGGTGCAACGGTATAGATGATATCTCCGTCCACCGTCCTGATACGGATATCCCCGCCCAGTGCTGCAATACCAAAGGAAATCGAAGCATTGGAAAATATATTCATATCCTGACGTTCAAACGCATTGCTTCTGGAAACAAGAACTTCTACCAGAAGATCTCCTCTCGGACCTCCGTTTCGTCCCGGTTCTCCGTAACCTCTGACACGAACAGACTGTCCATTATCAATTCCGGCCGGAATCTCTACGGTCTTTCGTACTTTCTTTGAGATATATCCCGTTCCCCGGCAATCCGGACATTTTTCACGGATCACCTTACCGGTACCGCCGCAATCCGGACAGGTCTGCACATTCTGCATCATGCCAAACAAAGACTGCTGGGAATATACCACTTTTCCTTTTCCCCCGCACTTGCTGCAGGTTTCCGGTGAAGTTCCCGGTTTTGCCCCGGTTCCGTGACAGGTCTTACATTCTTCTTTATACGGGAACTCAAGTTCCTTAGAACATCCAAACACAGCTTCTTCAAACGTAATACGGACGGTAAGACGTACACTTGCGCCCTGCGCCGGTCCGTTATTGTTGCTGTTTCGTCTTCCGCCACCGAAAAAGTCTCCGAAAATATCGCCAAAGATATCTCCCATATCTCCGCCGTTAAAATCAAAGCCGCCGAAACCGCCGCCAAAGATATCACGCCAGCGCCTCCATCAAACGCGGCATGACCAAACTGATCATACTGTCTGCGCTTTTCCGGATCGCTCAAAACGGCATATGCCTCCTGCGCTTCCTTAAATTTTTCCTCACACTCTTTATCTCCCGGATGCATATCCGGATGATACTTCTTGGCGGTTGTACGGAAAGCTTTTTTTATTTCTGCTTCCGTTGCGGTCTTTGGAATTCCAAGGACCTCGTAATAATCTCTTTTCTCTGCCATAATATTAATCCCTTATAGTACGCATAGGGTTTCCGGAAAACCAGAAACCCCACGCTTTGTCTATTTATTTTCTAAATTAAACCTCTTTGAAATCTGCATCGATGACATCATCATCTGCACCATTTGCTCCTGCTCCGGTGTTTGCTCCTGCTGCAGAACCCATATCAGGACCTGCTCCCGGATTCGGGCCTGCGCCTGTTGCACCCTGTGCTGCCTGTGCCTGCTCATACATCTTTGCAAATACCTTCTGTGCACTCTGTGTCAGTTTCTCCTGTGCTGCCTTTAATTCCGCAACATCTGCATCTGTCATCTGCTCTGCTTCCTTGTGTGCATCCAGGAAAGCCTTTACTGCTGCAACATCAGCTTCTACTGCTGACTTGTCTGCAGGATCAACCTGATCTCCTACCTGCTTTAATGCATCCTCTGTCTGGAATACAAAGCTCTCAGCTTCATTTCTGGCATCGATTGCTTCTTTTCTCTTCTTATCCTGTGCTTCAAACTCAGCAGCTTCCTTGACAGCCTTATCGATTTCTTCATCGGACATGTTAGATCCGGCTGTGATTGTGATATGCTGCTCTTTGCCTGTTCCAAGATCCTTGGCAGATACATTTACAATACCGTTTGCATCGATATCGAATGTAACCTCGATCTGTGGAACACCACGACGTGCTGGCGGGATACCATCCAGACGGAACTGTCCGAGAGATTTGTTATCTCTTGCGAACTGACGCTCACCCTGTACAACGTTGATATCTACCGCGGTCTGGTTATCTGCTGCGGTAGAGAAGATCTGGCTCTTCTTCGTAGGAATGGTAGTATTTCTCTCGATCAGACGGGTTGCAATACCACCCATGGTCTCGATAGAAAGTGACAGTGGTGTTACATCGAGAAGTAAGATCTCGCCGGCACCTGCATCACCTGCCAATTTACCACCCTGAATAGAAGCACCGATTGCTACACACTCATCCGGGTTTAAGGACTTGCTTGGCTCTTTGCCTGTCATCTGTCTTACCTTATCCTGTACAGCCGGGATACGTGTAGAACCACCAACCAGAAGAACCTGGCCTAAATCTGCATTTGTAAGACCTGCATCCTTCATAGCGTTCTGTACCGGTACTGCAGTTCTCTCTACGAGATCATGTGTTAATTCATCAAATTTTGCTCTGGTGAGGTTCATATCAAAGTGCTTTGGTCCCTCAGCAGTAGCTGTGATGAATGGTAAGTTAATATTTGTAGTAGTTGCGGAAGAAAGTTCCTTCTTTGCTTTCTCGGCAGCTTCTTTTAATCTCTGTAAAGCCATCTTGTCGGTAGAAAGATCAACACCCTCTGCCTTCTTAAACTCATCGATCATCCACTGTGTGATCTTGTTATCAAAATCATCACCACCAAGATGTGTATCACCGTTGGTAGATAATACTTCGATGACACCGTCACCGATCTCAATGATAGATACATCAAATGTACCACCACCAAGGTCATATACCATGATCTTCTGTTCTTTTTCGTTATCAAGGCCATATGCAAGTGCTGCTGCAGTAGGCTCGTTGATGATACGCTTTACATCCAGACCTGCAATCTTTCCGGCATCCTTGGTTGCCTGACGCTGTGCATCGTTAAAATATGCAGGAACTGTAATAACAGCTTCTGTAACCTTTTCTCCAAGGTATCCTTCTGCATCAGCCTTTAATTTCTGAAGTACCATAGCGGAAATCTGCTGTGGACTGTACTGTTTGTCATCAATGGCTACTTTATAATCCGTACCCATATGTCTCTTAATGGAAGAAATCGTCTTCTCAGCGTTTGTAACAGCCTGACGCTTTGCCGGCTCACCGATGAGACGTTCTCCTGTCTTTGTAAATGCTACAACGGATGGTGTTGTTCTTGCACCTTCCTGGTTTGCAATAACGGTAGGTTTTCCACCTTCCATAACAGCTACACAGCTGTTGGTTGTTCCTAAGTCAATACCAATGATCTTGCCCATTTTCTTTTCCTCCTGCTAAAATTATGATCAAATAAAATTGTTTTGCTAATTTATGATTTACTACTCCATGCGAAATAGGAAATACCTTTATTCGCTGACTACAGCGACCATACTGTGGCGGACCACATTGTCCTTGTAGGTGTAACCTTTTTGTAATTCCTGGGCAACTGTTCCCGGTTCATACTCTTCGCTTTCCACCTGCATAACTGCATTGTGGAGATCCGGATCAAATTCCTTTCCCAGTGCCTCAATCGGTTTCACCCCGATGGCATCTAATTCTGTCAGCATCTGCTTATATACTTTATCCATACCGGTAACAAAAGCATCATCCTTTTGTTCCTCTGGTACAGCTGCAAGCCCACGCTCGAAATTGTCAATAACCGGGAGAATCTTTTCAATGATTGTTCTTGCTCCCATGTCAAACATCTGCGCTTTTTCTTTTTCCGTACGTTTACGGAAATTATCAAACTCTGCCATCTGACGTTTCAGACGGTCGTTTAAATCTTCGATCTGTTCGTCTTTTTTATCTTTCTTTTTCTTTCCAAAGGCACCCTTTTTTTCGGATTTCTCTTCTTTCTTTGTATCCTTTTCTTCGGCTGCAGTTTCTTTTGTTTCCTCTGCCGCCGTCTCCTTTGTGTCCTTTGTTTCTTCACATGTCTGTTCGGCCTTGGTTTCTTTTGTATCTACTGCCTCTTCTTCCATGACTTTTTTGTTCTCTGCCATGTTTACCACCTTTCTAGGATTGCCCTTTTTCTTTATCAAAAATACCGTCTAACTGGGACTTTAAGTTTTTGAGGTTGTCAACAACATTCTCGTAATCCATCCGTTTCGGACCAACAATTCCGATCGTTCCTTTGACGCCCTCCCCCAGATCATAAGTTGCGGTAACGACACTGCAATCTTTCATGGTCTGTACCGGAGCTTCATTTCCGATATAAACCTGTATTTCGTTTCCTTTGCTCTCCCCCTCAGAAAGGGATTCCGTTACCAGATTTACCAGCTCATCTTTTTCCTCAAATGTGGAAAGAAGACCTGCCGCACTCTCTGAATCAGAAAGTTCCGGATATTTCAAAATATTGGTTGCACCGCTTGTGTAGATCTGCAGATCCTCGTTTTCACTCAGTGTCTGTCCCAGTGCATCCAGCACATGGGAAACAATCTCACTGTGCACGCCTGCCTGCTCTTTCAGTTTGGAAATCGTTCCCAGATTGATTTCCTGCAGTGACAGCCCATTCAATGCTGTATTCAGCAGAATGTTCAGTTTCAGTAAAGTTTCGTTGTCGAGCGGTTCTTCCACGTCGATCATCTGATTCTTTACCATGTTGCTGTTCATTACGATAACTGCCAATATATGTTTCTCATCTACATTGGACAACTGCATAAACTTTACTTTGTTTCCACTGTAAGTCGGTGCGGAAACAATTGTCGCATAATTGGTGTTGTTTGCAAGCATCTTTGCAACCTTTTTTAATACCTCATCCATCTTCTGGGTTTTTTCTATTACGAAGTCCTTCATTTCTTTGACTTCCCGGTCTTTTTCCTGCATCAGATGATCCACATAAAACCGATAGCCTTTGTCTGAAGGAATTCTTCCTGCTGATGTATGTGGCTGCACGATATAACCAAGTTCTTCAAGATCTGCCATCTCATTGCGGATGGTTGCAGAACTTAAATTCAGATCCGTATATTTTGAAATGGTTCGTGATCCCACAGGTTCACCGGTTGCAAGATAATTACGGATAACTGCATCCAGAATTTTTACTTTTCTTTCATCCAATTCCATATTCTCGTCTGCCATTTTCCCGTCTCCTGTTCCTGAACCTTCACCGGTTGTTTTTGGTTTGTTAGCACTCATTTACTTAGAGTGCTAATATCGTTCTGCTATTAAAATAGCACCAAGGGGTTTTTTTGTCAACACCCTGATGCTATTTTATTTTTATTTTATAATTATATTTTATAAAAGAAACTTCGCCATCACGTAGTTGGCCAGATCCATCCCCTTGTCGGTCAGTGCAATCCTGCCAGCAACCATCTGCAAAAGTCCCTGTTCTTTCAGCTTGCGAAGTGTTTCCAGATACACGGCCTCAATCGGTACCCCAAAGCTTTGCTCAAACGCTGCTCTGGTTACTCCCTCATTCATCCGCAGCCCCAGAAACATAAATTCCTCCATCTGCTCTTTTCTTGTCAGAATCTGTGCCTGTTCCTGTACACAGCTGCCAATCCAGAGATCCTCTGGTACGGCATGCTCCCCATCTTTTAAAAACTCTGCCAAAGACTTCTCCTGCAGGTGGTCACAAAATTCTCCATACGCATACAGCTGCTGGGTGTTGGTATACCGGACATTTTCCACCAGGGAAGATGCCCCCAGCCCCAGCCCCAGATAATTTTCTCTGGTCCAGTAGCCGATGTTATGTCTGCAGGCATACCCCGGCTGGGCAAAATTGGAGATTTCATACTGCCGGTATCCTGCCTGTTTCAATACATCCTGCGTGGCCTTATAAATGCGGTATACCTCATCCTCGTCCGGAAGAATCTCTGTATGAATCCCCGCTTCCTGCTTCACTGCGTCAAACTTATACCGTTCATAAAACGGTGTCCCCTTTTCTATGATCAGGGAATATGCCGAAATATGTTCCGGCTTCAGCCGGATCACCGTCTGCAAGGATTCTAAAAATTTGTCCAGCGTCTGGTAAGGCAGACCGCTCATCAGATCAATATTGATATTTTCAAATCCTGCATTTCTCGCCAGCTCATACGTTTTTAAAAACTGATCATACGTGTGAATTCTTCCAAGTGCTTTCAGCTCCTCATTGTTTGTTGACTGCAGTCCGATCGAGAGGCGGTTGATCCCCGCACTCTGATAGACATTCAGTTTCTTTGCCGTCACCGTTCCCGGATTGCACTCGATGCTGATCTCCGCATCCGCCTCCACATGAAAACTCGAAGCAACCTGCTGCAGCACGGTGTAAATCAGATTTTCCTCCAGCCAGCTCGGCGTGCCCCCTCCGATATAAATTGTCGGGACATGATAATCCCCAAGCAGATTTCCGTAATAACGGATTTCCTGCAGCAGGGCATGCACATATCTGATCTGTGTATTGCTGTCTGCCGGAAAGGACAGGAAATCACAGTAATCACACTTTTTCACGCAAAAAGGGATATGAATATATAATTCCAGTGGGATACGATTCTTATTCTTCATTGTCTCCACCCTCATCAGAAGAACCCGATGT
>ERZ779654.1415-NODE-1415-length-11394-cov-2.537702_pt1 | contig 11394 bp, 7 predicted proteins | sample MGYA00511075_ERZ779654 | MGnify/ENA primary metagenome ERZ779654 (study PRJEB29588, sample SAMEA2155636) | human gut metagenome | biome: human gut; feature: human-associated habitat; material: faeces | place: Denmark | collected 2008/2010 ...
AGCTTGCACCTTGCACCTAAGCTGAAACATTTATATTCAGATATTTGCGTAATTCAAAAATGTGTTGTATCTTTGAACCCGTGAGATAGGCAGACAAACAGCGGACAAAGCCGGACAAATAACCCTGCAAAAATCGTTACTGTTTCGTTACCTATTTGAAATTTTGGAAAATGAAAGACTGATTTATAGGCGGTTAGATGTTTGGGTTCGAATCCCTGTCTCTCCGCTTCAATTAATAGATAAATCCCTGTAAAGTAGTACTTTACGGGGATTTTTTATTTTGTGTATGTGAATAAGATAAGCATAAAAAGGGGCGGTTTCTGTTGAAATAGAAAATAACACTATTTGAACTGTTTATTTTAGAATAAACACTCTTTTTTCAGATTGAATTTATCGGTTTAAAGAATATTATTCCAAAATGCTTATTATCAGTTAAATATCTGTTTTTATCTACTGTCAGATTTCAGTTTTTATATCTACCTTTGTTCTTATTGTACGAGATTTGATAGTTATAATATTAATGAATAGAATGATGAAAAAACAGACCCAAGCGATTCATACGCAGTTCCAAAGAAGAGATGCTTACAATTCTCTCAGTATGCCGGTTTACCATACAGCGGCTTATGAATTTGACAATGCCGATGACATGGCTGATGCTTTTTGCGGGCGGACAGATGCTCCGGATTACTCCAGAGTGATGAATCCCACAGTGACTTTTTTTGAGAATAAGGTGAAGGAACTTACGGGGGCAGCAGAAGTCATAGCCCTCAATTCCGGTATGGCGGCTATTAGTAATACATTATTTTCAATTGCAGCTGCAGGAAAGAATATAATTACATCGCGTCATTTGTTTGGTAATACTTATTCGTTTATTGCTGGTACATTGTCCCGCTTCGGGGTGGAACCTAGATTGTGTGATTTGACAGACATTGGAGCAGTAGAGAAAGCAGTAGACAGTAATACCTGCTGCATTTATATGGAGATTATCACCAATCCGCAGATGGAAGTGGCGGATTTACAGGCGCTCTCACGGATAGTTCATGAAAGGGGAATTCCTCTCATCGTTGATACTACGCTTATTCCTTTCACAGAATTCGATTCACATAGCTTAGGGGTAGATATTGAAGTGGTTTCCAGTACCAAATATTTATCAGGGGGAGCCACTTCCATTGGTGGTTTAGTAATTGATTATGGTACATGTCCGGGATTCGGTAAACGTATGCGTACAGAGATGTTACTCAATCTGGGAGCTTATATGACTCCTCATGTGGCCTATATGCATACTATCGGATTGGAAACATTGGACGCGCGATATCGGATACAGTCTGCCAATGCCGCTATGTTGGCTGGTAAGCTTCGCATATTATCTGCTGTCAAACGTGTGAATTATGTGGGGCTGAAGGATAATCCATACTATGCTTTGGCACAAAGACAGTTTGGTCCGACTGCCGGTGCTATGATTACGATAGACCTGGAAAGTAAAGAGGCATGCTTTGCTTTCATCAACCGACTGAAATTGATACGTCGCGCTACTAACTTGTTTGACAATAAGACGCTTGCTATTCATCCTGCAAGTACTATTTTTGGACCGTTTACTGATAAACAGCGACAGGACATGGATGTGTTGGATACGACTATCCGTTTCTCAATTGGTTTGGAGGATGTGGATGATCTGTTTGACGATGTCAGACAGGCTTTGGATAATAAAAAGGATTAGAAGCAAAAATCCAAAAGTCATATACGAAACTGTAAATATACCGCAAATATGGTATATAAAATGCCATTCATACGGGATTTATCAGTTTGTATATATCTAATACCTTTGCCCCATCATTTTAACAGTAAACAATAATGGGTAAAAGGATTCATTTATTTTTGCTTGCTCTTGCAATAGGAGTGATACAAGGGGCAGCACAGGTGACAACAGTGCGGGGCATCGTCACCACAGAAGAAGATGGGGAGCCGGTTATCGGTGCCTCAGTTATAGTAAAAGGAACTGCATTGGGTACCGTAACTGATGTCAACGGGAGATTTGAACTGAGTGGACTCTCGCCATCAGCCACCCGGCTGCTAATCTCTTACATTAGTCTGATGGCAAAAGAGGTGGCTATTGCACCACAGGTATCGGTAACACTGAAGAGTGATACGCATCTGCTGGATGAGGTAGTAGTAACGGCTTTGGGTATTTCACGCGAGAAAAAGGCATTGGGCTATACGGCACAGGAAGTAAAACAGGATGCTTTGGTGCAAGGGAAAGATAATAATCTGTTAAATTCGTTGAGTGGTAAGATAGCTGGTGTGCGTATTACCAATACACAAGGAGATGTTGGTTCCAGTCGCATCGTTATTCGTGGTGAAACTTCTATTGCAGGTGAGAATCAACCGCTTTTTATTGTGGATGGAATCCCAGTGGATAATTCGCAGCTTAATGCACGTTCCAGCGGACGTGATTTTAAAAATGCAATAGCAGACCTGAATCCGGAAGACATAAAAACACTTACTGTATTGAAAGGTCCGAATGCCGCTGCCCTTTATGGTGCGCGTGCTGCTCACGGTGCTATTGTCATCACTACTAAGGGAGGAGACAAAAGGCAGAAAGGGATAGGGATTACATTACATTCTTCCACGCAAGTCTCTTTTGTTGCTACCTTGCCGGAGTTTCAAAATCTTTTTGGACAAGGGGCAGGGGGACGGTTCAGTTATGTAGATGGCAAGGGTGCAGGTGTGAATGACGGGGTAGACGAAAGCTGGGGGCCACGTCTTGATATTGGTTTGTTGATTCCTCAGTTCGATAGCCCATTGGACGCTGACGGTAATCGTGTGGCTACTCCCTGGGTATCCCATCCCAACAATGTACGCGATTATTTTCGCATGGGTATTTCTACAAACAGCGGTATTTCTGTTGCCCGTGGAGACGACAAATACCAGTTCCGTGTAGGATATAACTACGAAAAACAAGTCAGTATCGTTCCTGATGCTGGAACTAATAAGACGAATATCAGCCTAAATACGGATTACCATCTGGCAAAATGGATTGTGGTGGGAGCTACGGCCAATTACATCGTTTATACAGCTCCCAGTTTACCGGGGTCAGCTACCCCCTCGGGCAGTAACGTACGTTCTAACAGTCCTATGCTTCAGTTCTTGTGGTTCGGACGTCAAGTGGATACGAACTCATTGAAGGCGGACTATACTCGCAACTGGAATTCAAGCTATTACGACAATCCTTTTTGGAGTGCTTCTTATAATACACAGAGTCAGGAACGTCATCGTCTGATAGGTGATCTGCATGCCGAATTCCGTCTGACAGATGGGCTGAATGTGCGTTTCCGTACTAGTACCGACTGGTATAATGACCGGAGGAAATCCAAAGTAAAATGGGGGAGTGCAGGTGCCGGTTCGCCTTACGGCAGTTATGCTGAAGATGCCTATACGGTGAAAGAGAATAACACAGAAGTATTGGCGACTTATATCAAACAGTTGAATAAAAATTGGGGAATTGACGCTCTTCTGGGTTTTAATGTACGTAACAAACAATATGAGAATAATTATCAGGCTGCTCCCCGTTTGGCGGTTGCTGATCTTTATACATTGACTAACTCGCGTGATCCGCTCACTTCGTCCAATGATTTCTACCGTTTACGGCAATATGGCCTTTACGGTTCCATACAACTGGATTACCGTCGTTGGGCTTTCTTGAATATAACAGGACGGAACGATTGGTCGTCTACACTACCTGTGGACAACAATTCTTATTTCTATCCTTCGGTGACGGCTAGTGTGTTGCTTTCTGAAGCTTTCGGATGGAGAAGTAAAGCTGTTAACTACCTAAAAATACGTGGAGGATGGTCTCAAGTGGGAGCAGATGCCAATCCTTATCAATTGGCAACGGTCTTTACTTCAGAAACAGCTTTCAATGGGAATCCACTTCAAAGTTCTTCTACCATTGGTATGAATTCGAATCTAAAACCGGAGAATACGTCATCTATAGAAGCTGGTTTCGAGGCGGCTTTTTGGGACAATCGCCTATACTTGGATTTCACTTACTATAAGACCGATAGTCGTAATCAAATATTGAAACTAGCTACTACTGCTGCCAGTGGGTACACGTCGCAGGTGCGTAATGCCGGACATATCCGTAATCGTGGCTATGAAATACAATTGGGCGCTGTTCCTATACAAACATCGAAAGGGTTTCGTTGGAATCTGGATTTGAATTATGGTGCCAACAGCAGCAAGGTTGTCAAATTGGATGATGAAGGTTTGATTACGAGTTACCAGCTCTACTCGTCTGGTATTCAGATACTGGCTTCAGTGGGCGAAGCTTATGGAACCCTGTTCGGCACTTCATACGTGCGTGATGCTAATGGAAACGTTGTGGTGGATGCTAACGGTCTGCCTAAGATTTCGACCACTAATAAAACGTTGGGGAAGTTTACGCCCGACTGGACAGGCGGTATCAGTAACACTTTCAGTTATCGTTCGTTAAGTCTTTCTTTTCTGATAGATGCAAGTGTAGGTGGTTCTATTTTTTCCAACACTAATAAAACTGGAAAATATACCGGTGTATTAGCTAACACATTATCGGGCAGGGATGCCGAGCACGGTGGCTTGTGGTATTATACTGACGCCATGGGTAACAATGTACGATTACCAGAATCTCCTTCTTATTCCGTATCCTCTGATGGACTTTACTATGCCCAGGTCAATGGGCAATCCACCCGTGTGTATCAGGATGGCATTATGGTAGAAGGAGTGACGGAAAGTGGTTCTAAGAACGAAGAGGTTGTATCTGCCGAGAAATACTACCATCGTATTTATAGTATTGCTGAAGCTAATGTATATGATGCTTCTTACGTGAAACTGCGAGAAGTCGCTTTGAGTTACCGTCTACCTCGCTTGTGGACGCAGAAACTGCATTTGCAAGAAGCTTCCGTTACACTGACGGGACGTAACTTGTGGACTATTTATAAGAGCGTCCCTAATATAGATCCGGAATCGGCTTTGACTACTGGAAACGCACAAGGAGTAGAAGCCTATTCATTGCCTACAACACGTTCCTTTGGTGTGAACCTTTCCGTGAAATTCTAAATGTGAACCTTTAAATAATAGGATAAGATGAAAAGAAGAATATATTTTTTATATATAATATGGGTACAAGTGGTTGCCATTTCTCTATCATCGTGTGATGATGAATTGACTGATATCAACCGCAACCCCAATGCCACTGAAAATCCACAGCCGGCTTATTTACTTGCCGCTGCACAGTATCATGCCGCCAATCTTTATTGGGGAAGTAGTACGAACTATAATTCTACTCTGTTGTGGGTGCAACATTGGGCTAAAATACAATATACAGAGCCAGATTGCTATAATGTGGATAATGGTAGCTTTACCACTACGTGGGACACCGGCTATGCAACGCTAATAACTGACTTGAATGCTATTATCAGTTCGGAACTCGGAAATGATAATTATCGAGGGATAGCTACAGTGTGGCGTTCGTGGGTTTACCTGTTGCTGACCAATCTGTATGGAAATATACCATACAGTGAATATGCACAAAGTGTAACACCCGCTTATGATTCACAAGAGACTGTTTTGCGCGGGCTTTTGGAGGAGTTGATCGCTGCTGACCAGTTGCTTTCTACCACAGGAGGAACGGTAGAAGGGGATTTGATTTACGGAAATGATATTACCCGCTGGAAACAATTGGCCCACTCCCTACGGCTACGTATCGCCCTTGAATTAGCTGACCGGGATGAGGATACAGCGCGTCGGGTTATTGCTTCCCTTTGGGATAATCGTAACAGTGTAATAGATAGCAATGATGCTATAGCCCGTTTTGTTTTTACTTCTTCACCACAATGGAATCCATGGGCATCTGCTTTCAATTCACGTGATGATCAGCGGGTATCAAAAACGTTGATTGATAAACTGAATGAATGGAATGATCCGAGAATTGGAATTTTAGCCCAGCTACCTCAAGACGAAAGTGTGAAAAACTATGTAGGAGCTGCCAATTCCTTATCTGCTGATGCCGCTAATAATCAGGGATTTAATAAAGTTTCCCGTCCCGGTACTTATTTTTTGAAAGATAGCTCTCCGGCTGTATTTTATACGTATGCCGAGGTCTTGTTTATCTTTGCAGAATCCGCTGCACGCGGCTGGATAACGGCTGATGCGGAAACGCTCTACCGCGAAGCTATTACTGCTTCATTGAATCAGTTTGGCATTATAGACAATCGTATAATCGATTCCTATTTACAGCAGGAGGCGATTCGACGCCGCACATTGGTATGAATCTATCGGCTGGCAGAAGTGGATCGCTTATTATGGACAGGGACCCGATGCTTTCACTGACTGGCGCAGGCTCGGTTATCCCCAGCTTATCCCTGGTCCCGATTCCGTTTTGGGTTCCGGAGAGTTACCTCGTCGCTTTTTTTATCCCGTAACGGAACAATCACTGAATGGTAAGCAGTATCAGATTGCCATATCCCATCAGGGAGCAGATGAGATTACTACCCGTTTGTGGTTTGATGTAGCTAATAAAGAACGATGATACCTCCGTGTCTCCGGGCTGCAATATGCGTTTGAAAAATATCCGTTGAATTTAAAAAAACAGAATAACAATGAACACTGACATTACATTTATCATAGCAGATAATCAGGATATAACCAGAATGGGAATGCATGGATATATTTCCGCTATATTCAGTGGATGTCGCATGATAGATGTGACAGACAAGAAAGAGCTCATGCTTGCATTGGTAGAATGTAATGACAGTGTCGTTATACTTGACTATACACTGTTTGACATCAATGGTATAGAAGAGTTTCTTATTATAGAAAAACGTTTTCCGAGAGTTCGTTGGATATTGTTTTCCAATGAATTGAGCGAAGACTTTATTCGTAGGATGAGTATAGAAAGGAATATTGGTATGATTTTGAAAGAGAACTCCGGTGAGGAAATTCATTCTGCATTGATGTGTACAGCACACGGGGAGCGATTTCTTTGTCATCAGATAACCAATTTATTGATAATCGGTTCCGACAAACCGGAAATTCATTCTGTTTTGACTGTTACGGAGATTGACATTCTTAAATTGATAGCACATGGGAAATCTGTGAAAGAAATAGCATTGGAAAGAACCTCAAGCATTCATACTATTATCACCCATAAAAAGAATATTTTCCGGAAGTTGGGTGTGAATAATGTATATGAAGCAACTAAGTATACTTTACGCGCCGGGCTGATTGAAATGATAGAATATTATATATGATATTCAGAAGAGTGTTAGGATAAGAGTTAAGAAGAATTTGTAGGCAGGAAAATTCTCTGTATCTTTGCCCGCATGGCAAAAAAAGGTGAGTTACATATAAGAAATAAGCACAATGGTCAGTATGATTTTCCATTGTTGATGGAAAATTATCCTCCATTAAAGAGATTCGTATCGCTCAATCCCCTCGGAATACAAACTATAAACTTTTTTAATCCGCAAGCGGTGAAGGCTTTGAACAAAGCATTATTGGTAACTTATTATGGCATCCGGTATTGGGACATACCGAAGCAATATTTGTGTCCGCCTATTCCCGGAAGGGCGGATTACATTCATTATATTGCCGATCTTATCCAGCCGAACGGAACAACACCGGATTTACCGGCAGGAGATGCTAATGGACAGAAGTCTAAATGTAGATGTCTGGATATTGGGGTAGGTGCAAATTGCATTTATCCGATCATAGGACACACTGAATATGGATGGACCTTCGTTGGTACTGATATTGATCCGGTTTCGATAGAAAATGCACGAAAGATAGTGACTTGCAACCCTGTGTTGGCTCATAAGATTGACTTGCGACTTCAGAAAGATAGTAAGAAGATTTTCGATGGAATTATTATGCCTGATGAGTATTTTGATGTGACAATATGCAATCCTCCGTTTCATAGTTCGCGTGAAGAGGCGGAAGACGGAACGTTACGCAAATTAAGCAGTCTGAAAGGTACGAAGATAAATAAAGTGCAGCTAAATTTCGGCGGGAGTGCGAATGAACTTTGGTGCGAGGGCGGAGAAGTTCGTTTCTTATTGAATATGATTTCCGAGAGCCAAAAATATCAGAAGAACTGCGGATGGTTTACGAGTTTGGTTTCTAAAGAAAAAAATCTGGAAAAGTTATATACCAAATTAAAATCGGTGAATGTGTCCGAATATAAAGTTATTCGAATGCAGCAGGGAACTAAAAGTAGCAGGATATTAGCTTGGCGATTTGCTACCAACTCATAACAATGAGTGAATATCGAACTGTTATTTGTTTAACCTATTAATTAAATAGAATATGATGGAAACCAATTACATCACTTTGACAAAGGAGAATATTGCAAACGAACATATATGCTGTGCTTTTTCAGATAAGAAATGCAAGGATAGTTATGAACTCAAAAAAGAATGGCTGAAGAAAGAGTTCGATAACGGCTATGTGTTCAGACGTATTGATGAACGGGCAAAAGTGTTTATCGAATACGGTCCTGCTGAAAAAGCATGGGTTCCGGTGAATGCTCCCAATTATCTGATGATAAACTGTTTCTGGGTGTCAGGTAAATATAAAGGTTGCGGACATGGTAAGGCATTATTGCAGTCTGCCATTGATGATGCAAAATTGCAGGGGAAAGATGGGCTTGTCACAGTGGTGGGCACTTCTAAATTTCATTTTATGAGTGACACGAAATGGCTGTTGCGACAAGGTTTCCAAACAATAGAAAAACTCCCTTACGGATTCAGCCTTTTAAGTTTGAAACTAAACCCGGCTGCTCCTGATCCTTCTTTTAATGATTGCGTGTTGAGCGGTGAGTGTCCGGATAAGGATGGAATAGTCGTTTATTATACCCATCGCTGCCCGTTTACGGAGTTTCACGTTCGCGGTTCTTTGGTCAGTGCTGCTAAGAGCAAAGACATTCCATTGAGAATAATTGAATTGGAAAGTATGGAACAGGCGCAAAATGCACCTACTCCGGCTACCATATTTACTCTTTTTTATAATGGCAAGTTTGTAACGACTGACTTAAGTGTATGCCTTGAAGGGCGATTGAGCAAAGCGTTGGACTGTGATTCAGGAGAATAGCTGACTTGGAACCATGTTACGTCTCTGATATGTTTAGCTAATGTTTCTTATTTTTATTTTGCAAATTTAAATTGTGTCTGCACATTTTTTGGAAAATACATACCTTTGGATAATTAATGATTAAACACGATTAAGAGTTTTATGCGTTTTTGGGTATGTATTTTTGTGCTTCTATTTGTACACAATCAATTTTCAAGGGCTGATAAAATTATAAATAATGACTCTTTGTATACAGAAAAATATATCAGAGATATTTATATTTCCAACCCCAAACGTGCTTTACAGTTGTTGGATGAGGCCGAAACCAGAAAAGCCTTCCCTCTGCGTCTGATTAATGAATTGCGCAGTTTGTCATATCGTAATATGTATATGAATAAACTAGCTTTTATGTATGCAAGGAAGTCGTACTTGCTTGATTCCATCTCTCAAAGAGAACCTAAGCACATGTTGAAGATGACGGTTTATTTAGCTGAACTTTCATCCATAATGAGTAAATATAATGAGAGCATGCATTATGCTCTTAGTGGAATTATGCAGGCTCAAAAACTGAAGGACAGAGAGGCGGAAGCTAGATTGCTTTTTTGCATAGGAGAGAATAATTGGAGGCTGTCATTGAAAGATGAGGCGTATAATTATTTTGGTCGTACGATTGAATTACTGCGTGGGTCAAAGGATATGAGAGAAATGATGCTGCTTTCCTATTATTATGGAGCAGAGATGGGATTTTTAATGACAGATTCCCGTATTGATGAAGCTTTGGCTCTTGCTTATGAACGTGAAAAACTTCTTAAAAAATTAGAGAAAGTACCGGAGGTTCCCGAAGGCTACATTGATGGTCAATATAGCTATTTATATGCAAAATTGGCCTATATTTCTTATTTAGAAAAGAAATATACGCAAGCAGAAGGATATTATCAAAAATATCTGGCAATAAAAGAATCTCATACTCCGGATGGCAAGATGTATTCGATTCCTTATTTGATTCTTTCCAAACAATATGAGACAGTAATAGACAACTGTAAGGACTTTAAAGAATTGTTGAGAACACAGCGGGATACCTTGAACGCTCAATATTTAACTATACTTAATAAGGAAGTCCAGGCATATCTGGGGCTGAATCGTTATAAAGAAGCCGCAGAAATACGTGAAACCATCATTGCAATAACGGATAGCATTAACAGTACCGACAGGAAAAATGCTGCATTAGAATTGAACGCGATGTACGGTGCTTCCGAAAAAGAAGAATACATCGCCGAGCAAGCCTCACAGCTAAAAATAAGGAATGTTTCACTCTGCTTTTTGGCGTGTATTGTAGTATTGACCTTATTTATACTTTGGCGTTTGTGGCGTTTCAACCATATAATCGAGTATAAAAACAGGATGCTTGCCAAACTGATAAACGAGAAATTTGCCAATAAAAAAGATGGTAATCAGTTATTGGAAGTGTACGAGGAACAGGAGGTTTCATCAGAATTGGAACCGGAATTGATTTCTCCTGAAGAACAGGATGAACTTTTGGACGAAACAGACAAAGAAAGTGGGGAAGAAGAAGAGAACAAGAAAATATTCCAGGAATTAAATCATACAGTCGTTCAAAAACAGCTATATCTTTCTCCAGAGCTCTCAAGAGAAGATTTGGCGCAGATTGTACATCTGAATAATGCACGCTTTGCCCGGATGATAAGAGAATGCACCGGAACTAATTTCAATGGGTACATCAACGGACTGCGCATTAATTATGCGATCAAGCTAATGAAAAAATATCCTAACTATACCATACGTGCCATCGCTGATGAATCCGGATTTAATAGTGCCCCGATATTATATAACCTTTTTAAGAAAAAGACGGGAATGACTCCTTATGAATTTAAAAAAGCGCAGGACACATTGAGGAATTAAATAGTTCTACTAAACAATTTTCGTTTTTCCCGGTTTATCTATTGATAACTAAATATTAATGGAAATGATACAGGTAAGGATAAAGAGGGTTTACGAAGATTTTTCAGAAACAGATGGATACCGGGTGTTGGTAGATAAATTATGGCCACGCGGAATGAAGAAAGAATGGTTGAAATACGATTATTGGGCAAAAGACATAACACCATCCCCTACATTACGTAAATGGTTTCATGAAGATATTCCCGGACATTGGGGAGATTTTGTCACGCAGTATCAAAAAGAGCTGGATGCTTCTCCATCAATGGCTGATTTTCTGACTCTTATCAAACCACATCCGGTGATAACACTACTTTATGCTTCAAAAGAACCGGTGTA
>ERZ779654.1431-NODE-1431-length-11316-cov-2.815913_pt1 | contig 11316 bp, 9 predicted proteins | sample MGYA00511075_ERZ779654 | MGnify/ENA primary metagenome ERZ779654 (study PRJEB29588, sample SAMEA2155636) | human gut metagenome | biome: human gut; feature: human-associated habitat; material: faeces | place: Denmark | collected 2008/2010 ...
ACCGCCGAGACTTTCGATCCGGTACAATTCAATATAAAGGGAGCATAACAGGCTTCTGGCACTGATCTGATAGCAGGGATTCTGCTCTTCCAGCTCGTGGATGATATGAGATACCAGATAGTTGATGTGGGGAAAAGCCTCTTTGCTGAAAATATAACGGAATGCTGGGAAACCGTCCGTGGACAGGTCGTAATTTTTCCAGGAGGCGGGGAGGAGATTGCGGAACAATTCCTTCGGATCCAGGAAAAGATAAGACCAGTGGCTTTTCGTGCCTGGTGCACTGTAAGTGGTATGTGGAACATTGCGGGGAAGAACGGTGACATCTCCGGCATGGAAAGTCTGTTTTTCTCCGTTGATCTCCAGCGTACCGCTGTCGGAATGACAGATCCCAATCTCCAGACAGTTATGAAAATGAAGGCTTCCGCTGGGAATATCGGAAATCTTCCAATAATCACCGGACAGAAGCAGTACCGGGAAGTGTGTTGGCAGATAATAACTTCGGTATTCTGTGACAGCTCGTTTGGATTTTGCCATAGTGTGCCTCCTGTTCCAGAGTTTCCTGAATAGCTTTGTGCATCCTGTATGATGATGCAACGGAAAGATATGTTGCAGTAGAAATAATGTCTATACATTATATATAACAATTAAAATGGATAAAATCAACCATTATGTTGCGAAAATGACTTTTTTAGGGTTGGCAATGTTTCCGTGGAAGAGATTAAAAAAGGCTAAAAATACCGTGAAACAGCGAATCCTACAGCAAAAACGCTCCAAAATTCACGCAAAATTTACGAAAATGCAACGAAACTTCAATACTTACGAAAAACGACCATGATCTATAATGATCGTTTTTGCATAGTTTTTTATAATGATTGATTAGAAAAATATGACAACATGTATGATAATGTACTTACAAAGTTACAAAAAGTGTACAAAGTGACGAGAAAATATAGCTGACACTTGAGGAGGTTCGACATGGCGAAGAAGAATGCGGCCAATGTGGTGGGAGTGAAAACGAAAACCACGTGGAAACAAGCTTTTAAAAGAGACTGGCAATTGTATCTGCTGTTACTGCTTCCACTGATTATGGTATTTGTATTCAGTTACGGAGCATACCCGGGATTGCGGATGGCCTTTATGGATTATAAACCGGCGAAGGGATATGCAGGCAGCGAATGGGTGGGCATGAAGACATTCGTTAAGATATTCAAGGATGCCGATTTCATGAGAGCACTTCGCAACTCCATAGTGTTTAACCTGGCGGATCTGATCATCGGTTTCCCAATGCCGATCATTCTGGCACTGATCCTGAATGAATTAAGATATCCGAGATTCAAGAAAGTGTCCCAGACGATCCTGTATCTGCCGCACTTCCTTTCCTGGGCCATCATCGGAAGCGTAGCCATGACAATGTTCCGTCCGAACTCCGGTCTGGTGAACATTCTGCTGACCAACCTGGGAGTGATCTCCGAAGGAATTCCTTTCCTGAATGAGAAATGGCACTGGGCAATTACATATCTGCTGATCGGTGTATGGCAGACGATGGGATGGGGCACGATCCTCTACCTGGCAGCGATCACCGGTATCAACGGAGAATTGTACGAAGCAGCCATGATCGATGGAGCGAACCGTTGGAAGAGAATGTGGCATATCACACTTCCCGGTATCAAGAGCACAGTAGTAACACTGCTGATCCTGAACCTCGGACGTGTCATGGGAAGTAACTTAGAGCGTCTGACCGCATTAGAAAATTCACAGGTCAAGGACTTCCAGTATCAGCTGGCTGTCTACATTTACAACAAAGGTATTGGAGCCGGAAAATTCAGTGCGGCGACCGCAGTTGGTCTGTTCCAGTCATTGATCGGATTGATCCTGGTTCTGTTATCTGATAAATTCGCAAAGAAGCTTGGCGAAGACGGATTACTGTAGGAGGTGAGAGAGATGAAGAAAAAAGAAGTTAATATTAATGAAGAATCTACCTCCGCAGGCGGAGCACATGCGGTCAACAAATTCCGCATCAGTGATTTCGTCATGATGGCAGTGATCGTCATCCTCTGCGCCAGCTGTGTATTACCGTTCTTACATGTAGCAGTAAAATCCATATCCGGTAATACCGCAGTAATGTCCAAGAGCGTTTACTTCTGGCCCAAAGACATCACCTTCGATGCTTACAAGAAGGTATTTGCAGATAACTCCATGACCTACTCCATGATCTTCTCGGTGATCGTTACCGTGATCTTCACCGCTCTGGGAATGCTGGTATGTACTTGTGCCGCTTATCCTCTTTCCAAGAAGAGACTGAAGGGCAAAAAGTTACTGACTTTCCTGCTGATGGTACCGATGTACTTCAGTGCCGGCATCATTCCCAGCTACCTGTTATATCAGAAGCTGCATGTGCTGGATACCATGTGGGTGTTGATCTTACCTCTGATCTATTCCCCGTACAACATGCTGATCATGAAGAACTACTTCCAGAGTACGATTCCCGACAGCTTAGAGGAATCCGCTTTCCTGGATGGCGCAAGTAACTTCCAGATCCTGAGCAAGATCGTATTACCGCTGTCCAAACCGATCCTGGCAACGTTGTCTCTGTTCTACGCCGTAGGCCGTTGGAACTCTTACGCAGACAACATGTACTACACCAAGAGTGCTAACCTGAAGCTGATCCAGTACAAGTTATATCAGTTGGTAGCATCCGCAGCAGAAGCACAGACTTCCTCCCTGGCAGATACCGGCAGTGCGATCCAGTCCACTCCCGAAGTATTACAGGCAGCAAGTATCATGTTTGTAACAATTCCTATCATTATTATTTATCCTTTCCTGCAGAAGTACTTCGTACAGGGTACCATGATCGGAGCAGTTAAGGGCTAAAAGTTAAAAGGAACAAAACAACCAAGTTAGTTTTCCCCAAAACCGGGGGTACACATAAAACTATGTATAATTTTTAAGGAGGAAAATCCTCTCCTCGCCAGGGACTCGGATTTTTCCTTCGGAAAAACAAGGAGGATTGATTTATGAAGAAGAATACTCTTCACAAGGTAATGGCAACAGCACTTGTTGGTGCTATGGCAATGAGCACTCTGACCGGATGCGGCAGCAGTGCGGACAACACAACCGCAGATGCCGGAACAAAGGAATCTGTAGCAGAGAGTTCTGCAGCAAGCACAGATGCAGGAGCATCCACAGCAGTAGCAGGTATTGACGGATGGGAGGCTTTCGCAGACAATGTTACTCTGCAGATCCCCGTATACGATCGTGGTTCTTCCGGAAACGGATGCTCTGATGTAGAGAACAACTACTGGACCAACTGGGTACAGGAGAACTTCGGTGATAAGTACAACATCACGGTAGAATATGTAGGAATTACCCGTAGCGACGTTATGACTGATTACGCTATGCTGGCAGCAAGCCAGAGCCTTCCTACCATCTGTATGGAATATGACTATGATAAGCTGGCAAGCTGGCAGGCAGACGGCTATCTGCAGACCTACGATGTAGAAGAGTTCAAGCAGATCGCTCCTACTTACTGGGAGACCATGGTAGAGCACGGCAACGATGCTTACACCAAGCTGGATGATGAAGATTATCTGGTACTCGGTTACAGACCTTACGGTAACACCACTTATACCTGGTGCACTTTCTATCGTCAGGACTGGCTGGAAGAAGCTGGCTTCTCTGAGTATCCCGTTGGCGACAACACCAAGCTGTTAGAGCTGTATGCAAAACTGGTTGAGAACGGCCATCAGTATCCTTTAAGCGGTAAGAAAGTAAGCGGCGCAGGTATTGACCAGAACTATGGTTACAGAGATTATCCTCAGGATGAGACCACATGGGCAACCACCGGTGACTACCAGATCCCCGCTCTGTCCACCGAGGCTCAGAAGAGATTCTTAAAATGGGAGAACGAGCTGTACAACGATGGTTACTACAATCCTGAGTACTATCTGAGAGATGCTTCCGAGGCAGAGGCAGACTTCATCAACGGTGAAGCATTTACCTGGACCGGATATATCTCCTCCAGCATGAACGTACTGAACTCCTTCTATGATGCTAACCCCGATGCCAAGCTGGCAGTAGCAGTGACTCCTTCCACCTGGACACAGGATGAGACCTGGGGATCTTCCGCTTCTTACAGACCCGGAACCAACTTCGGTATGATGATTGGCTTCGCTAACGATGCTACCGAGGATGAAGTAAAGGCAGCTATGATGTACCTTGAGTGGCTGAACCAGCCCGAGAATCTGTTCACTATGCAGTGGGGTATCGAAGGCGTGAACTTCAATTATGATGATAACGGCGATCCCGTAGCAGTAGCAGATCAGACCGGTCTGGCTGAGCAGCAGGGACACAACAACAACGTAGACTACTGGTGTGCAGTAACCGCAGTTAAGACCCTCGGATCTATCGAGAAAGATATCCAGGCAGTTACCCCTCAGGGTATTCCTCAGGACTTCTATGATCAGATCCTGGCTAACTACAACGGACAGGTTGCTATCTATGAAGCAGGCAAGGCTAACTCCGACTGTCTGTTTGCAACCGCTATCGATGCTGTTACCGAGTACAACCAGACGCTGTATGATCTGTATACTGAGTACCGTGACAAGCTGACCATGTGCCCTAAGGACCAGTTCGATTCTCTGTATGAAGAACTGAGCCAGAAGTACCTGGATGCAGGTTATCAGGAAGTTATCGATGAGAGACAGGCTGCTCTGGATGCAGGTAACACCACCAGACTTCAGTAAGTAAAAAGTTTTATTACAGGAAGTACATACAGCCCCCAGGCATGAATGGCTTGGGGGCTATATTAAAAATGCAACTATTCAGAGCCATGTAAATATTATTCAATGGGCGTCGAATGCTTGCATTCGTAAGAACATTTGATAATATTTATAGGGCGAAGTTACTTTATGTCCTTTTCCGACCGACTGTTTTACAATAAAAACAACTGTGGGAAAAGAATATAAAGAGCCAAAAGGCAGAAATGGAGGAGCTATGTTAAAACTGGAATATGATAAGAAAGAAATAGAGGGAGTCATTGACAAGATCGTCAAAAAGACTATGAATATGGATCTCACCTGGGACTGGCCCTGTGGTGTGGCATATTACGGAATCAGCGATGCCTATGAGAAGACAGGCAAGAAGGAATATCTGGATCTGTTAAAGGATCGTATCGACGAACTGATCGATCTGGGACTGCCCAAGGTATGGACAGTAAACGCCTGTGCCATGGGACATTGCCTGATCACCTTATACCAGGCCACCGGAGAGCAGCAGTATCATGACATTCTTATGAGCAAGATCGCTTATTTAAGAAAAGATGCCCTGCGTTTCGGAGATCATGTATTGCAGCACACCGTATCTGCCAACAACGATTTCCCGGAGCAGTGCTGGTGTGACACTTTGTTCATGGCAGCGTTCCTGATGCTGCGTGTGGGCGTGATGGAACACGATGAAGAACTGATCGATGATGCCTTGAACCAGTACTACTGGCATATCAAATATTTACAGAATCCAAGCAGTGGACTCTGGTATCACGGCTATGACAATATTGCCGGAGATCATATGTCCGGCATCTATTGGGGAAGAGCCAATGCCTGGGCAGCATTTACCATGTCGCAGGTAGGCGGTATTCTGCCTCAGTGCTATCTGTATCCGAAGTATATCGATGTGGCCGGCTCCTTAAATGAGCAGTTGGCAGCCCTGAAGGTATACCAGACGGAGAATGGATTGTGGAGAACCGTAGTGGATGATCCGGAATCTTATGAAGAGATTTCCGCATCTGCAGGAATTGCCGCAGCAATGCTGACCAGAGGCAATCCTTTACACAGCAAATATATCAACAAGGCCATCAAGGGCCTGCTTGCCAATGTCAGCGAGGATGGTAAGGTGATGAATGTCTCCGGCGGAACTGCCGTCATGAGAGACAAGGAAGGATACAGAGGCATTCCCAAGGCGTATATTCAGGGATGGGGACAGGGACTGGCACTTTCCTTCTTTGCAACCTTGTTAATTTCCGATGATATTGAGAAGGATGGTGCGTTATAGATGTTTCGCAGGAATTTCCTGTTCGGAAAGGATGGAGGAACAGCCAATCTGATCGATGTGGGCAGCGAAGACCTCTATCAGCCGGGCAAAGGTTACGGTTTTGTAACAGAAAAAAACAGAAGAGAGCAGAAGTTGCTGCAGATCCGGGAACTGAATTCCTCTTTTGATACGATGTACTGGTATCAAAACGAACAGCTGTCCTTCCTGAAGGAAGATGAGAACGGCTGCTATCTGGATTCTGCGGAAGAAGTGGCAGCGTTGGAGAGGCAGTCGGGAGAACCGATGTCTGGCTCACCCAGGAGGATTCCGCTGATCTTCAAGGTAGATGTACCCAGACAGGGGAACTACAGGATCACCCTGACCATCCGATCAGAAGAGGAAATGGGAGAGATACTGATCTTCACCGGAAGAAGACGGCTGGCTTTTCATGGCACAGTGGGAGCCGGAGAGTTCACTTATACAATGATTACAAATGTCTGCGATATTGTACCTGTGGGTTATTCCCGGATTTTTGCGGATAAGACTGTGGATATTGCAGTACTGGCGGACAGACCAAGGATCAGTGCTCTTACGGTAGAAGAGGTGAACGGTCCTACGGTTTATCTGGCGGGAGATTCCACAGTGACAGATCAGCCCGGAGATTATCCCTATTATCCAGGCACCTGTTACTGTGGCTGGGGACAGATGCTTCCGGCATATTTTGACACACGTGTGGCAGTGTCGAATCATTCCCACTCCGGACTGACTACCGATAGCTTCCGCAAGGAAGGGCATTATGCGGTGATCTCTCAGTACAGCAAGCCGGGAGATTATGTGTTTTTCCAGTTCGGGCATAATGATCAGAAGCTTCCCGGGCTGCAGGCAAAGGGCGGATACCGGGCGAATCTGCAACGCTATATCAAAGAAAATCAGGCAAAGGGGGTCTATCCGGTATTGGTGACACCCATTGCAAGAAATACCTGGAGACTGCGGGATCAGACTTATCTGGATCTGCTGGAGGAATTCGCGGATGTATGTCTGGAACTGGGAGCACAGTACGGAATTCCGGTGCTGGATCTTCATGCCCACAGCAAGAAATATGTGTTGGAAAAGGGCTTACAGGATGCCAAACCCATCTTTTTCCCCGGGGACTATACCCATACCAATGACTTCGGTGCTTATAAGATGGCAGGATATGTGGCACAGGAGATCCGGGAGAAATGCAAAGGTCATTCTGAAAGAGCCTACGCTTATCTGGCAGAGTGCGTGACGGATGGTTTCGGCGCATGGGAGCCTGTGGGACAAATCAATGTTCCTAAGAAACCGGAGATCTACAAGGACATTCCGGATCCTGCAGGAGATCAGGTGCTGTTGTCTGAGGCAGAGCAGCTGGAACGTGTGGTCAGACTGTGTCTGAAAGAGGAATTGCTGTAACAGGACAGATATTGTACTGGAAAATAGAAGTGAAGAAATGACAGGAATGAAAAATAAGCAGGAATATGAGGAGGAACTCAGAATGGGAAAAGGTGGTTTTACCTTACCGGGAGAATCAGGATATGAAGAACTGACTCTGAAAATGGCGGAAAAATGGGGAGCAGATGTGATCCGTGACAGTGATGGGACCGTGCTTTCCGACGAAATCACCCATGCCGGTTACGGAATCTATTCTACCATTTGTATTATCAGAGATCACAATGCCTGGGCAAAGGAGAATCAGGACAAATTACAGCAGACCTTCCTGTGCACACCGCCCCAGGTAGCAGAGAGTGACACCCTGACCATCGGACTGATGGACAGCTTTTTTGCGGAGCAGTTCCGGATCAATGATAGCGCAGAGAGTCTGGAATATTGGGAGATTTATGACAGAACTACCAATGTGAAGATCGACAATGCGGACTGGAGCTATGACAAAGAGAAGGGAAGCGTGTCCCTAAGCGGCATCATCCCTTTTCATAAGTATACAGTAAGCTTCTTAGCCTATCGTATCTGGGAAGAAATCTCTATGTACAATCATACTACGAACCACTGGGACAAGGAGCATCTGATGCAGATCGATCCCAGATATCCTGAGACTCAGGAGTATCTGCTGGGCTGGATGAAGCACTGGTGTGAGACCCATCCGGATACCACGGTGGTGCGCTTTACCTCCATGTTCTACAATTTCGTATGGATCTGGGGCAGCAGTGAGAGGAACCGGAATCTGTTCTCTGACTGGGGTTCCTATGATTTCACTGTGAGCGTTCCTGCTTTACAGGAGTTCGAGAAACAATACGGATATCGCATGACAGCGGAAGATTTTATCAATAAGGGACAGCTGCATGTGACTCATATGCCTGGCAATGCGAAAAAGGCGGATTGGATGGCATTTATCAATGATTTCGTTATTTCCTTTGGCAGGAAGCTGATCGATATGGTGCATTCCTACGGCAAAAAGGCTTATGTCTTCTATGACGACAGCTGGGTAGGCGTGGAGCCTTATAATGGCAGATTTCAGGAGTTTGGTTTTGACGGACTGATCAAATGTGTATTCTCCGGTTATGAAGCCAGACTGTGTGCGGGCGTGGATGTGCCTACACATGAACTGCGTCTGCACCCCTATCTGTTCCCGGTGGGGCTGGGCGGTGCTCCGACTTTCATGGAGGGCGGCAATCCCACACTGGATGCGAAAAAATACTGGAACAGCGTAAGACGTGCCCTGCTGCGTGCGAAGATCGACCGGATCGGTCTCGGCGGATACCTTCATCTGGTGGAGGGTTTCCCGGATTTCTGTGATTATATTGAAAAAGTGGCAGATGAGTTCCGTCTGATCCGCAGCTTCCACGATGCGGGAGAACCTTACCGCATCAAGACCCGTGTGGCAGTGCTGCATTATTGGGGAAGCTTACGTTCCTGGACCTTGTCCGGACACTTTCATGAGACTTATATGCATGACCTGATCCACATCAACGAAGCTTTGTCCGGACTTCCTGTGGATGTGAAATTTATTTCCTTTGAGGATGTAAAAAATGGTATACTGAAGGACGTAGATGTCGTAATCAATGCAGGTAGAGCCGGAAGCGCCTGGAGCGGCGGGGATGCCTGGAAGGATGAGGAGCTTGTTACTGCACTTACAAAGTGGGTACACGAGGGAGGCTGCTTTATCGGTGTGAACGAGCCTTCCGCTGTGGAAGGATATGATACGTATTTCCGTATGGCACATGTGCTGGGAATTGACGAGGACACCGGCGCAAGAGTCTGTCACGGCAGATGGACCTTTGAGACAGCGGATCCTGAGCATCTGATCCCAGAGGGCGCAGATGTGGAAGCGAAGGAGAACCGGTATCTGACGGATGGAAAAGCACAGGTACTTCTGGCAGACGGCGGGAAGCCACTGATCACACTGAATCATTTCGGCAAGGGACTGGGAATCTATCTGTCTTCCTTCCAGGTGAACCTGTGGAATACCAGAATGCTGTACCAGCTGATCCGTTATGCCGGTGGAGAAGGCACCTCCGGCAGCTATATGACGGATAACCTGTATACGGAATGTGCTTATTACCCGGAGAGTAAAAAACTGGTAGTCATCAACAACAGTGACACCGAGCAGACCACCACCATCCCCACGGAAGCGGGCGCATGTACGGTAACCATTGCACCTTACGACACTACCTTTGTAGAAATCAGATAACCAACGATAACGATCAGGGCGGAAATCCTGTGTTCGTTTTCTGAGGGAGCAGAACGCAAAGGAGGCAGAGAATGCATAACGAAAAAGAAAGACCTACGGAATATTTCCCGGACGGAACTCCCATAGATGACTGGTTTTATGATATAGGGATGCCGGAGCTTGAGGAACTGGGCAGACCCTATGTCCTCACAGAGTACGGGATCTGGGACGACGGAAAAGTTTATACCAAAGAGATCCAGAAGGTGATCGACCTGGCGGCAGAAGAGGGCGGTGGTGTCCTGGTGGTGCCGCGGAACCTATCTGACGGGAGCACTTTATTTCAAACAGGGAGTGAATCTCTATGTTTCCGCCGGTGCGACGTTAAAGGGCAGCGATGATATCTCGGATTATGATCTGGCCGAGACCCGGATCGAGGGAGAGACCTGCCTTTATTTTACGGCACTGATCAATGCGGACGGTCTGAATGGATTTACCATGTGCGGACCGGGCACTATTGACGGTAACGGACTTAAGACCTGGAAAGCCTGCTGGCTGCGCTGGAAATGGAGTAACGGCACCAACAAGGATGGTCAGAGACCCCGGCTGGTCTATCTGTCCAACTGCAGAAATGTGCGGATCGCCGGTCTGAATTTACAGAATTCCCATTTCTGGACCACACATATTTATAAATGTGACCATGTAAAATACTTGAACTGCCATATTTATTCCCCGGCAGGTCCTGTTGCGGCACCCAGTACGGATGCCATTGATATCGATGTGTGTACGGATGTGTTGGTGAAAGGCTGTTATATGGAAGTCAATGACGACTCTGTGGTGCTGAAGGGCGGTAAGGGCCCCTGGGCGGACAGCCAGCCGGAGAACGGCTCCAATGAGCGGATTCTGGTGGAGGATTGTGTCTATGGCTTCTGCCATGGGTGTCTCACCTGCGGTTCGGAATCAGTACATAACCGCAATATCATCATGCGCAGGATTCAGATCAAGGGGGCAGCGAGACTGTTGTGGCTGAAAATGCGGCCGGACACCCCGCAGCACTATGAATATATCACGGTGGAGCAGATCGAAGGCCGGGTAAAGGAGTTCCTCAAGATTTATCCCTGGACCCAGTATTATGATCTGAAGGATCGGAAGGACCAACCGCTGTCTTATGCGGAGCATATCACGATGAAGGACTGTGACTGCATCTGTGATACCTTTTTTGATGTGATGCCGGATGAGAGCCAGTATCTGCTTTCCGATTTTACCCTGCAGGATCTGCGGATCAGGGCAAGAGTGGATAACTTTTCGGAAGACAAGTTAAGAAGTGTAGTATATGAGAATGTACAGGTGGAAGAAAGTACGGAGCCTGCGGAGAGCTGGCATGAAGTGAAGGGCTTTCAATAATGAACCAGCATCGAAAGGTAAATTTACTTTAGTGCCTGCCATTTTGGAAAAATATTTTTTGAACACTTTTTTGAAAATTCAGAAAGTTATCCACATCGTATGATTGCACGGGGGCGTTTTTCAAAAAAATGTTTATAAATTTCATTTCCTCTTGGCAGGCATCACCTTCTTTGCTAAAATAATCTCAGTTGTGGATTGCTTTATGCAATTCTCTTTTATATGATGTCGGGGTCAAAAGCCCCCGC
>ERZ779654.1437-NODE-1437-length-11275-cov-2.835918_pt1 | contig 11275 bp, 9 predicted proteins | sample MGYA00511075_ERZ779654 | MGnify/ENA primary metagenome ERZ779654 (study PRJEB29588, sample SAMEA2155636) | human gut metagenome | biome: human gut; feature: human-associated habitat; material: faeces | place: Denmark | collected 2008/2010 ...
TGTGTTGTTGGTGACTTGGAATGGCAAAATGTCGGTTTTGAGGCACGCATCATCAATGCGTTGAAAGATATTCCCGTACGAATGATTTCATACGGTGGTAGTAGTAGTAACGTATCGTTGGTGATGAAAGCGGAGGATAAAGTGCATGCCTTAAAGGCGCTCAGTGAACACCTATTTTCCGTATCTGACATTTATTAAATATAACAGATTTGATTCCTTTATCAAATGTTTGGGAGGGACACCAAATCTGTTGAACAATTATATGAAAAACAGAAAGAGAAGGAAATGTTGGAAGATCAAGATGCCTCTGTTCATTCTGTTATCTTTTGGTATAGACAAAATATAATGAAGTGAATTCTAAATGTTTTTGTCTAACTTTTAGGATTCACTTCTATATCCATCTACTATTTAACAATATATATTATTTCTTATAACCCGCTAAAATCGACCCCGTCGAATATTAGAGAAGGAACACGCCAACTGGAGAATGTGCGCGGGTCATTGCCGACTTCGGCTAAATTACTCCACAAGGAAATCATGTTGCCTGTTGCGTTCATTTCGGAGATGGGTTGTGTCAGTTTGCCTTTTTCGATCAGGAAACCTTCTACACCGTAAGAGAAGTCACCGGTCGTACTGTTGCTGTTACCGCCGTTGAAACCCGTCACCAGAATGCCTCTGTCGACAGAAGCAATCAGACCATCCGTATCCTTATTTCCCATTTGCATGGTCAGGATAGAAGGGGAGGCAATCGTTTGTCTCATATTCATCTTGTTGGCTGAATAGGTATCGATATAATAGGTTTTCAGGATACCGTTTTCAAACACAGGCATACGTTTTGTCGCTACACCTTCACCATCGAAATATCGGGCACCGGATGTACCCACCATGTGGGGTTCATCGATAACCGTTAGTTTGTCACCCAATACTTTCTGGTCGATTTTATCCAACAAAAAAGAGTTTTTCTGCTGGATGGAAGAACCATATAATGCATCGATTACCGGAGAAAGCAAACGGGAGGAATTCATATTGTCCACAACCATCTGATACTTGCCGGAAGCGACCTTTTTCTGTCCCAGTTTACGCATTACACGTTCCAGGGCCTTTGTTCCCAGACCTTCTTTAATTAACTTATCATAGTAAAGTGAAGAATCGAACCAATAGGATTCCGGGCGAGCATCCCCTTCACCTTTGATGCTTACGCTGGCAACTAGGCTGAAAGAAGAACCGGATGCTTCCCCTTCGAAGCCGTTGCTGGCAACCATATATTTGAAATCCTTTTCATCGCTGTAGGATGAATTGACCGAGATAATACGGGGGTCTCTTCCCATCATTTCGTTGCAGACGTTCATGGCCAGCGTCACTTTGTCGTCCGGCTGGATTGAGTCGAACTTCGGATCGATCAGTTGCAAGTCGGCGCCGCCTCCTTTATAATAGAGAGAAGAGTCGGGTAACGTACGCGCCTTGTCTTCCGCCAGGAAGCGAGTGGAAGCGATACCGTTACGGATAAAACTTTCCAGTTCCTTTTTATCCAGACGGTTTGTAGAGAAGGAACCGAAACGTCCGTCCACAAACAGATGGATCACCAAACTGTTTTCCGATGCCTGTTGCAAGCGGTCCATTTTCATATCACGTATTTCGAAAGAACTGCTCGATCCATTATAGATACTTACACGTGAGGCCTGGCAACCGTTTTTCAGGGCAAATTCCATGGCCCACTGAGCCAGCTTTTTATTTTCGTTCGTTATCATGTCTAATGATTTATGATTTATGACTTTGGATTTATGATTTATGGGTGTGTAGACAACGCATAAATCATAAATCTTTTTAATTTTCTCCTCCTACAGTAAGTTTACTAACTAAGGCTGACGGCATACCGCAGGTTACCGGACAGGATTGTCCATCCTTGCCGCATGTCCAGGTACCGTTATCCATCTTGTAATTGTTTCCGACCATCGTGATATCGGCCAATGCACGTGGACCGTTACCGATGATATTGATATCTTTGATCGGCTGTGTCAGTTTACCATTTTCGATTAGATAACCGTCTTTCACGAAGAAGGTGAAGTCGCCTGCACCGATCTGTACTTGCCCGTTGGTGAAGCTAGAGGCATAGATACCTTTCTTCACCGTCGAGATCATTTCTTCTTCCGTCACGTTTCCGGCTTCCATATAGGTAGCGCGCATACGCGGGATCGGCATCTGGCGGAATGATTCACGGCGACCGTTCCCCGTTGAAGGTATACCGTAATGTTTGGCACTGATACGGTCGTGCAGGTAGCTGGTCAGAATGCCTTCTTTCACGATATAAGTCTTTTGCCCGGCGATACCTTCGTCATCGATATTGACAGAACCGCGGTTGAAAGGAATCGTACCGTCGTCCACCACATTGATATGCTCGTTACAAACCTTTTTGTTCAGCTGGTCGGAGAAGATCGATGTATTCTTGCGATTGAAGTCAGCTTCGAAAGCATGGCCGATTGCTTCGTGCAACAAGATGCCGGAACCTCCTGCACCCATTACGACCGGCATTTCGCCTCCTTTAGGCTTGATAGCTTGGAATAGGATGGAGGTTTTCTCTACTGCCTCCTTAGCTACTTCGGCAATGATATCATCTGTCAGGAATTCGGCTCCCATGCGGAAAGCGCGGGATGCATATGAATTTTCGATCTTCCCGTTGTCCTCCATGATACAGACTGCCCCCAGCGTCACCATCGGACGATAGTCGTAGTACATCTGTCCTTCGGAGTTGCAGAACAAGATGTGTGAAGTCGTGTCTCCCAACGAAGCCATCACTTTGTGCACCCGTTTGTCAAGCGCAAAAATCTGATCGTTCAGTTTCTGAAGATACGGGGTCTTTGCATTTACGGCGAGCTCGTCCCAAGGAGTTTGTACACCGTAATAATTATTCGGGATCGGTTCCTCCGTCAGGGCAACCGGAGCTTTTCCTGCCGAGCCGGTTGCAGCGCCTGCTGACTCATGTGCTTGGCCGTGCGGGCAGCTTTCAGCATCTCGTCGAGAGTCACGTTTTCCACATACGCATAACCGGTCTGATCACCGGCCAATACACGTACTCCCATACCGAAATCGATATTGGACGAAGCACGGTTTACGGCTCCGTCTTGCAATCCGATATTGTTCCGGTAGGAATGTTCAAAGAAAAGATCTGCATAGTCGCCTCCTTTCTCAAGTGCTGCTGCCAACACTTTCTTCATGTCGCTTTCACTGACACCAAAATGGTTCTGAGCGAATGAGATACCGGTAGCCTGATCTACCTTGTTTCCGGTACAACTTCCCAGGAATGAGGGAACTGCTAATGATCCAAGCATAACCATACCTCCTGTTTTGATAAAATCACGTCTGTTGATTTTCATATGTTCGATTATAGTTTATTCTCTTTTGCCCATTGCATGACGTTGGCTGGCGGGCGTTCGGCCAACAATTCTTTTTTCATGAAATCCATGTAAGGAGCCACGTGCTTAAAAAATTTCTTGTAACCTCTACATAGATAGTTCAATCCGGGTTCGCCGTTTGCCGTATGGAGAAAACGGTTCTTGGGACATTCGCCGTTGCAGGCAAACAGGTAGTCACACTCCTTGCATTGGGTAGGGAGTGTTTCATATTTGTCTGCTCCGAACTTCAGTTGGCGTTGGCTGTACATCATCTCGGTAAGCGTCTGGGTATGGATGTTACCTAACTTATATTCCGGGAATACAAAGTGGTCGCAGGCATATACGTCGCCATTGAACTCCATCACACCGGCATGTCCGCAAGTGCGTGCCAGCGTACAGACGCCCGGTTGTTCGCCTACCCAGTTTGCCAGTGTGGAGTCGAAAAGCTGGATATAATAATTACCGACATCCTCTTTCAGCCATTCGTCGAAGACCGCACAGAGGAAATCTCCCCATTTTCCGGCGTCGACCGTGAAAGGGGCCAGTTTGATGTTGGCATCCTGCTGTTCCGGCGAGGTGAGCAACGTTCCGTCCTGATGGAATCCGAGGCGTTCTACAATCGGGGTGAATTGGATATAGTGGCAATCTATTTCCTTGAAAAAGTGATAGAATTCCAGCGGATAATCTACGTTGTAGTCATTGACGACTGCCATTGCGTTGTATTCCACGCCATGCTTTTTCAGCAGTTCGATTCCCTTCATCACTTTATAGAAGGAGGGGAGTCCCTGCTTGTTGCGACGATATTCGTCATGAAACTCCTGCGGGCCGTCTATCGAAACTCCCACGAGGAAGTTGTTCTCTTTGAAGAAACGACACCAGTCGTCGTTCAGCAGTGTCCCGTTTGTCTGGATACAGTTGTCTATCTGGCGTCTGTGGCCGTACTTGCGTTGCAATTCCAGTGCTTTCCGATAGAAACTGATCGGACGCATCAGCGTTTCACCACCGTGCCAGGTAAAGAGAACCTGCGGCATCGTTTGACATTCCAGATATTCCTTGATGAATTTTTCCAGTAACTGTTCGCTCATGATATGATTTTTCACCTCTGGATAAAGTTTCCCTTTCTCCAGATAATAACAGTATTCGCACGCCAGGTTGCAAACTGAACCGACAGGCTTCAACATTACATATACGGGTTTCGCGAACGGGGATATATATGGATTACTCATGGTATGCTTAAAACGATGTTTTATTTAGTTTCATATGCAAAAGTAATCTTTTTAACGGATGAATGTTGTTTTTTTACCGTGTTTTTTTCTTGTAGCGGTTGTAATCGGTGACAAATCCTTCGCAAAGCCAATTCGCGAGTGCCTGGCGGTTGTCGCTCAGGATGATTCGCTGCTGGTCGAAACTGTTTTGGATATTACCTAACTCGACGAAAACGGAGGCCGGTGTCGTATGTCTCAACACGTATAAGTTCCGTCCGTCCACTGTTCCGGTAAATCCTCGTCCCGGCTGGTGCTTCTTATATTTATGGGTGAAAGTTGTCCGCATGGTTTTCGCCAGATGCTTGCTTTCGGAGTTTTTATTCTGGTGGTAGAAAAAAACATCGGTCTGGTGTCCCTTGTTCCGGCTGTCCACATGCACGAAGATAGCTCGTTTGTAGGCGTATTTATCCTGCTTGAACAGGGTGTTTATCTTGTCACTTCGTTGTTTCAGGCGACGGACCTGGTTAAAAGGAATAGGGCTACCCATACAAGTTTCCCGTTTACTGTTCTTCAGGTATTTGTAATCCCGTATCCCGTCTTTGGCATCTTGAATGATAATGTGGACTTTGGCTCCTTTTGTCATCAGGTTGCGTGCCAGACGGAGTACGATGTCGTAGGCATATTCGTCTTCGTGCAACTCGATTTTGCCAATCCGTCCGATTGCTCCAGGATCAGGGCCTCCGTGTCCGCTGACCAGATAGAAACAGGCTCCTTTTAGTTCGGACGATGTTACCTTATAGGAGGCCAGTTCTTTGCCGAACAACGGTTCATAGTTCGCTCGTTTGATGGCGGATGCAACAGCTTCTTTTCCCTGTAAGGGGGGAAGCGTATATTTGACTCCTATCCTAAGGGTATTCCTCTTGCCTAACTTGTTTTTGTTCAGCTCGATGAACTGTTTCTGATATGAAATACCTGTACGGTTATGGCGTTTGAGGAACAGGGTGATGCCTTCTCCTTTCTTGGGAAAGGCTTTTTCCTGGGCCTGTAAACGGTTGACGCAAAATATGGTAAAAAATAACGCGAATATGATATTAAGTTTAAACTTCATTGGAGACATGTTGCTAATGCGAACAAAAATAACGCTTTTTCGGGATTATGCAAAATATACGGTTATTATCAGGCGGAGCAGCATGTCCTAGTTGTATCATAGGCAGGAAGAGTTTGTGCCATGTCGATGAAACGGTTGTGCCATGCTGATGAAACGGTCGTGCCATGCCGATGGAATTATTGTGGCAAAGGCATGAAGCTTTATTTTTATGGTTTGTCTGCTTTTGTTCGCCTGAGTTCAGGAAATATCTCAGATCAAATGATTCATCGCCATGTATTTCCAAAGTGGGGCGGCATGGAGCGCTTGTTTGATCTGGTCGTTTAGCAACAATTCTTTTACTTCGTCGAGAGTCAGAAGGTGGACGCTGAGGTCTTCCGTGTCTTCCAGATGTTGTGCCATGACTGACTCTACATCTGTGGCAAGATAGCAATAAGTCAGGTTGGTGTGGGTACTCGGATTGACGCCTATTACCATCAGTTCGCTCCAATTTCCGTTGCCGTAGCCGGTCTCTTCGAGCAATTCCCGTTGGGCGGAGACGAGTGGGGAAGCGTCTTCCTTTTCGCAGACACCGGCGCAAAGTTCGTAAGCCGTGATACCCAGTCCATGACGGTATTGGCTTACAAATACGAATTTCTGCTCTTTGGTGATTGCGATCACATTGATCCATTCTGGATATTCGAATATATAATATTCAGGAATCCTGTTTCCGTTCGGCAATTCCACTTCCTCCCTGCGCACGGTGAACCAAGGTTGGCTGGATAGGTATTCACTTTTCAGTACTTTCCAGTTTCTGTTTTTCGGAGTTTCCATATTTGTAGTTTGTTGATGGTGTGTATCAAAATATATAATTATGAAACGGTCGAGTTTGTAATAAATTGTATTTGTACTTATCTTTGTAACTTCGAAAGAGAGGACTTAGATGAATAAAGATAATAATTTTGGTAGGCTTTTGCTCCTGCTACTTCTTGCGTTTGGTATCTGCTTGGGACTTTATTACTTACCGGACCAGCTGTTCGGGATGAAAATAAAAAAAGTTGATTTACTTTCCGATCTCAGGATAAAACCAGAATCCCTGTCTATGGATTCCTTGCGTATGCAATTGGAACAACCGGATACGGTCCGGATAGATTCGGCCGCCGTGCGTGATTCGATCCTGAAAACGACAGGTATCGATTCCGTCGCCCTCGCATTACGCGATTCGCTTTACAAGGTTATGTATGCGGACAAGGGAGCCGATTCGTTGGGAACGCGTATCGAGGATTACTCTGTCGGCCATATCGGTTTGAAACGTTTTTTTGCCGCTTTAAGAAATAGCAGGCAGGCGAACCGCCCGGTGCGTGTCGCCTTTTTGGGTGATTCGTTTATCGAAGGTGACATTGTGGTGGCTGATTTCCGTTCGGGTATGCAGGAGCGGTTCGGAGGACGCGGAGTCGGTTTCGTTCCGGTTACGTCGGTAGCCGCCCAGTTCCGTCCGACGATCGAGCAAAAGGCGGAAGGTTGGACCACCTGGTCCATGTTGACGGATCATCATCATCGGTATACGCTTTCCGGAATGACGTTCGAACCGAAAGGGGAGAAGCCATCTATCTCGATCAAGACGACAGACCGTTATCCGGAGTTGAAAACGGTTTCTTCCCTTAAATTCTTGTATGAAAAGAATATCCGTACACAGATGACTTTGGTTTGCAACGGCACGCAGGACACGATCTGCGAGACCTTGGAACCGACAACCGCCATCACGCAATACGAACAAACAGGAACCTTTACGGAAGCCTCCTTCAGCTTTGCCGATACGGCCGGTTTCCGTGCTCTCGGGGTTGCACTCGAAGATAATTCTGGGGTGATCGTGGACAATTATTCGTTGCGTGGCAATTCGGGGATGATCCTTTCGAGATTGGACAGCACCCGTTGCCGAGAGTTGAACGAGATACGTCCCTATGATCTGGTCGTTTTGCAGTACGGGTTGAATATCGTCAGCGACAGCGTTCTCCAGTATGGCTGGTACGCCAAGCGGATGGAAGAAGCCGTACGCCACGTACGCGTTTGTTTTCCGGATGCCGATATCCTGATGCTGGGGGTTTCGGACAGGAGCCGACAAGTGGACGGAACCTTCGAAACGATGCCTGCCGTATTAGCCTTGCTGCACGCACAGCGGCAGGCGGCTCGCCGTTCGGGGGTCGCTTTCTGGAATGTCTTTGGGGCGATGGGAGGAGAGAACAGCATGATCCGTTTCGTGGAGAACAATTGGGCTAGCAAAGACTATACCCATTTGAGTTTCAGGGGAGGAAAAGAGATAGCTTCTGCCTTGTTGAAGGCAATATTATTAGAAAAGGAGTTTTATGATGAAGCAGACAAAGTGGCTCATTAGTCTATCGGCTTGCCTGGTTTTGATGGCAGCCAGTTCTGCCGGAGTGAAAGGAAAATTGGCGATCCCGTGTCAAGCGTGGGAACAGGGGAGTATTGATACGATCCCGCTTCCTTCCCGCATTTATTCGATCGGGAAGGAGGTCGATTCGATCCAGTCGCCCTCTTCGCTGCAATCCTTCTTTGACGAACTGGATTCGCTCGGAGCGGGGAAGGATACCGTATTGACAATCGTCCATTTAGGCGATTCTCACATACAGGCCGGTTATTATTCCGGTAAAGTGATGCGCCTTTTGCAGGCGCAGTTTGGGAATGCCGGACGTGGATGGATTGCCCCTTTCAAGTTGAGCAAGACGAATGAACCGGACGATTATTTCATATCTTCTTCCGTCCGCGAATGGGTGACGGGACGCTGTATCCAAGCCAATAAGAAATGTCCTGTTGGAATCGGTGGAATCGGTATCCAGTCCGTTTCTCCTTCCATCAATTTGGACGTTCGGATAGCACCTAACAACGGGGCAGGCTATTCCTTCAACCAGGCGATCCTTTACCGGGGAGAAAAAGCCATGCCTATGTTGCCGGCCGGTTCGTTCAAAGATTCCATACAGACATCCTTGGCTACGGTTCCGGCTGTCGCAGGTGTCTTGGCCGATACCTTCCGTATTTCTCATCCGGTAGATACGTTGCAGCTGCACAGTACCCGGCGGAAACAAGGCACGGATAAGCTGCTTCCGGCCTCCAATTTCAAAAATGTTTATTATGGTTTCAGCCTGACGAACGGTTATCCGGGTGTCCTCTACCATTCGGTCGGCGTGAACGGGGCGATGTATGTCAATTACACAGACGAAGCATACGTTCGTCAGTTGGCCCTGTTGAAACCTTCTTTGCTGATTATTTCGTTGGGTACGAACGAAACCTTCGGCCGTCGCTTCCGTTCGGAAGAATTTGGCGGACAGATACGTGCGTTCGTTTCCCTCGTCAAGAAACAGATGCCTGAAACGGCTATTCTGCTCACCACCCCGCCGGAATGCTACAAGCGGACTTATGTCAATAAAAAACGGACGTATGTCCGTAACTCGAATACCCAACTTGCTGCAAAGGCGATTGTAAAGGCGGCACGTGAAGAGGGCGTAGCTTGCTGGGATCTCTTTGCCGCTACGGGAGGGAAAAGCTCCTGCACCAAATGGCGCAAGGAAAAACTGATGGGCCGTGACCGTATTCATTTCACAAAGGATGGCTATCGTGAGCAAGGAACCTTGTTATATCGTGCCCTAATGCAATCTTATAATCAAATGTTGAAAATCAGAAAAGATGATGAATGATTTTATAAATAAAATGGGAGAATATTGGTCTCAGCTCTCATTCGACAAACTTGGCGATATATTGACCTACCATCACAATGCTCCGATACTTTTCAGCAGCGGATTGTTTTTCTTCCTTTTTATCGGTTTCCTGATTATTTATATGTCGCTCAGGAAGCACTTGCTGACGCGTATCATTTATGTTACGTTGTTTTCCATCTATTTCTATTATAAGAGCAGCGGATTGTTTTTCTTTCTCCTGCTGTTTGTCGCAACATCCGATTTTTGCATTGCGCAGTGTATAGCCAAGACGGCTTCCCGATGGAGGCGCAAAGCATGGGTTGTCCTGAGCCTGTGTATCGACTTAGGGCTGTTGGGATATTTCAAATACTTCAATTTCCTACGGGAGATCATGGCTGCCGTTGCTCATGAGTTGGGGTATCAGTTAGGGAATACCTCGTTGCAGAACATTACCTATCAGCCGTTGGATATATTTCTGCCGGTCGGCATTTCCTTCTTTACCTTCCAGACCATCAGCTACGTGATTGATGTGTACCGGGGTAGGATAGCTCCCCTCCGGCGTTGGATCGACTATGTTTTCTATGTCTCCTTCTTCCCGCAGCTGGTGGCCGGTCCAATCGTTCGGGCACGCGATTTTATTCCTCAGATTTATAAGACTCCGGTTGTTACGCGGGTGGAGTTCGGAGAGGGGCTTTTTCTCGTCTTATGTGGGCTCTTCAAGAAAACCGTCATATCCGACTATATCAGCTTGAACTTCGTCGACCGCATATTCGATGCTCCTTTGCTCTATACAGGGGTGGAAAATCTGTTGGGTGTGTATGGTTATGCCTTGCAGATCTATTGCGATTTTTCCGGCTATTCGGATATGGCGATCGGGATTGCTTTGTTGTTAGGTTTCCGTTTTAACATGAATTTCGATTCGCCTTACCAGTCGGCGACCATTACGGAATTCTGGCGACGTTGGCATATCTCGCTCTCTTCTTGGTTGAAAGACTATTTGTATATTTCACTCGGAGGTAATCGGAAAGGAAAAATACGGACATACATCAACCTGCTGATAACAATGTTGTTGGGCGGTTTATGGCACGGAGCCTCCGTGAGTTTTATCCTTTGGGGCGCCCTGCATGGAGTTGCACTGGCCGTCCATAAGTTCGTGATGAACCATTTCAGCAGTTTCAAACCATTAGGATCAGAAATGAAACCCTGGAGAAGAGTGATAGGTGTTCTGATCACTTTCCATCTGGTGTGCTTTGGCTGGATTCTGTTCCGGGCTGACTCGATGCAAACGGTTGGCGAGGTGCTGACGCAGATTTTCACGAATTTCCATCCGGAGGTCTTTATGCAGTTTGTGGTGGGCTATAAAGGAGTGTTCGTCTTGATGGTGGTGGGTTATATCCTGCATTTCATGCCGAAATCGGCGGAAAACGGTTTGCAGGCAGTCGTTACCCGTTCTCCTTTGCTTGTGCAGGCGGTGATGCTGGCGATTGCGATCTTTGTTGTCGTGCAGTTCAAGAGTGCCGGGGTGCAACCATTTATCTACTTCCAGTTCTGACATTGTTTCCTGCCATATCGGGAATCCGATGGAAGCAGAGTTTAATAACAAAGAAGGTGTGTCGTAATACCCGATGCGCCTTTTTTTTTCGTTGACTATAAAAATCGGCTCATTTTTTTAAGCTGCGATATTTTGAGGATTTCTTTGATTTATGTGTTCGCAGCATCTAAATATAGCTACTGTAAGCTCATAAAACAGTCCAGTCAGCCAATCCAAACCTTCTTTAGTCATTTTTGTACATATCTTTTTTATATTGAAGGCAATGGCAAAGAAGGCAAAATCCATGAAGACCTTATCCTTTCCAAAATGGCGGAAACGTTTGTAATTCATATTGT
>ERZ779654.1441-NODE-1441-length-11255-cov-2.011429_pt1 | contig 11255 bp, 8 predicted proteins | sample MGYA00511075_ERZ779654 | MGnify/ENA primary metagenome ERZ779654 (study PRJEB29588, sample SAMEA2155636) | human gut metagenome | biome: human gut; feature: human-associated habitat; material: faeces | place: Denmark | collected 2008/2010 ...
ATGACAAATTAAGAACTAAATTTGCTAAATATCTTTCAAGATTTGGACATAGATTACAATATTCCGTGTTTGAAATTGACAACAGTGAAAAAATCGTTAATAATATAGTAAATGACTTGAAGAACAAATATGAGAAATCTTTTTCGCAAGAGGATAGTGTTATTATATTTAAACTTTCATCAAGTTGTGAAGTACTGAGGTTTGGATATGCAAAGAATGATGAGAAGGACTTTATTATAATAAGCTGAAACATTTGAGAATGCAAACCTTGACCTTAATATTTAAAATTAGATGGGTTACTTAATATAATATGTGTATATTGCATAAAAAATAATCAAAAAATGTTACTTAACAAAGGAATAATTGTATAATATGACGATATAAGAGTTAAGTAACCTAAATAATTTCTACTGTGTGTAGATATTAACAATCAGCATAATCAACTGACGTTAAGTAACCTAAATAATTTCTACTGTGTGTAGATGAAACTTCTCCATCTGGACATTGATAGTTAAGTAACCTAAATAATTTCTACTGTGTGTAGATTCTCCCTGCAATCCTGATGACAGCTAGTTAAGTAACCTAAATAATTTCTACTGTGTGTAGATTTCAAGGATTTTAGGTATCTTATTTCCGTTAAGTAACCTAAATAATTTCTACTGTGTGTAGATACTTTACAAGGTTCAGATATCCAACTAGGTTAAGTAACCTAAATAATTTCTACTGTGTGTAGATAAAATAGGAAAAGTGGAAAAAGAAATTGGTTAAGTAACCTAAATAATTTCTACTATGTGTAAATTCCGGTTCAGATTGATGACAAGACAAGTTAAGTAACCTAAATAACTTGGCTTCCCCAATATATTGAATATTCTCCCCATTCTTGCTAAAATACCACTACAAGATTAATAGAAAAGGATATCCAATTATGAAAGAAAAGATATATACAGTTCCAGTTAATGATGCGTTTGCGTTGGATAGTGAATGTCCGATTTGTTCAATGTTTGAAAAGCTGGAGAATGATGCGGTTGAGTATGCCATGGGTCCAAGCTATATGGAAGATGACATAAGAGAAAAGACAGATAAAATGGGATTTTGCAGCCGTCATATTAAGAAGATATACGAGCAGAATAACAGACTTGGTTATGCACTTGTTATGAAGACACATATGGATTATGTCATTAAGCAGATAGAAAGTTATAGATATGATAAGGGCACTGGAAAGACACTCCTAAAAAAAGGCAAAGAGGCACAGGTATGCAGTTATATAGATGAGCTTGAAGGAAAATGCTTTGTGTGCGATAAGGTAGAAGATACCATTGAAAGATACATAGATACAGTGTTTTATATGTATAAACACGACAAAGATTTTGTAGAGAAACTTAAAAACTGCAAAGGCTTTTGTACCAGCCACTATGGACTTTTGATGAAAAGGGCGAGCGACAAGCTTTCGGGAGCACAGTATACAGAATTCACAGAGCTTATCACTAAGCTTTATATAGATAATATGAAGAGAGTAAGAGATGATGTAGCCTGGTTTATTAATAAATTTGATCACAAATATGCCAATGAGCCCTGGAAAAATGCTAAAGACTCACTCGTAAGAGCAACATTAAAAGATACTGGAGTTAATATCCAATAACATAATAATGTGTTATTTTTCGGAAGAAGATAAGTTCATTATGGTATAATGAGCACAAAAGTGCTCATCTTAAAAGTTCCTTATGGAACTTTATATGTGCAGAAAAGCTGCACAAGATTTATGGTATGATATATACATTATATTAAGAAATTAATTGATATTAATAAAAGCTGATTACCCTCATTAATAAAAATGGAGATAATCAGCTTTTTGTTGATATATAAATGTAATAATTATTACATTTATATATCAATTAATATGTAAATGTAACAGAATATAACGTGTAATTAACACGATCAATATTCTTATAAGAATAGGATAACTGCTGTCCGGTTCTTGATATTGCCTCTTTAAGATCTGCATTATAAGTTGTAGTGAATTCAATATGTGCAGTTTTATTTTTAACTGTTGAATATATGAGTTTATTTAGTTGGTTGACATTGCTTATTAAAGGTAGTTTTTTGTATCTGCAGTAGGAATATTTTGCACCACATTTTTCATAAGCGGAGTAACGGCTTCTGTCCCAAGTATGGTCGAGTGCCATATCGTCAGCACTGATATTAAAATATGAGTGGTCGATATAATCAGATGATGAGCCAACAGGGTCATCCCACGTTACATCAACGTGATACCAGTGATTATCAAGGTTGACAACATTCCATATGTGCTGCTGTCCGCCAGCCTCTCCTGAAATCGTTGCATTTTCTATTCCAAGCATATCTAACAATGTCTTAAAACATTCAGTATAGCCGCTACATACAGCAATTCCGTTGATTAATGCACTGTAGGCGTTGTAGGAAGAGTCGCCGGTATCAACATAATTGATGTTATCAACGAGATAATCGTGTATGGCAATCTCCTTTTCTATATCAGATTGATTTGGCGAAATAATTTCTTCAAGTATTTTGGTATATTTGTCATAAAGCACAAGCTGGCGTTCATTAAGATTATATGTTGACTCACTTCTGTAAGCTTTAATAATAGCAGAATTGTCCCAACATTCATAAGTTATCCGCACATTGAAACCATTTTTAATGCGCCTGTATTCACATCTTAACTGTTCTATGCCGTTAATTAATGAAAGCCATTTGTTGGCATCAATTAACTCCTCATCAGTAATGAATAATTCGCAGACATTATTATCACTATCCATACTTGCAATTATAGCCTGGACAATCTCCTCAGTTGTATCTGCGGACTGGGAAAATGCAGTCTTAGGTATTGTCATAGCTGAATTGGAAGACATATTAAACGATATTGGAATTGTACAGCCTGTCAATGCGACAGATAAAAGCACAAGTGTGAGTATAACGCAGACACGCTTATGGATAGGCTTATATAAATTTTTCATATATGTTAATAAATCTTTCTATAATAATTTAGGTTTATTACTTTGTTAAATTAAATGTAATTTGGTATTATTACATCATATATTATAATTATATTACATTATAAAATAATACACAACTGCTAGATATATGGATATTTATGGCAGTCTGATGATAAATATACCGTGCATTTTATTTTGTACAGGGAGGAGAATTAATATGAGCGATTATATTATTAACAAACCTGATGATTTTGAATTGAATGAAACACTTGAATGTGGACAGTGCTTCCATTTTAATAAGCTTGATGAAAATGATTATGTCCTTACAGCATTTGGACATATGTTACATATAATACAGACTGAAAAAGAAATTGTATTTTATGATACTGACGAGAAGCTGTATATGGATTTGTGGAGAAATTATTTCGACATAGACAGGAATTATGGTCTTATAAAGGAAAGGCTTTTAAAGAAAGATGATAAGCTTAAGGAAGCAATTGAGGCAATGTCAGGTGTCAGAATTCTTAATCAGGAATTTTTTGAGACACTTATTTCATTTATTATATCGCAGAACAAACAGATACCACATATAAAGAAGATTGTTGCAGATATTTCTGCAAAGTATGGCGATTATGCGGGTGAGGTGAAAGGTGTACCTATGTATACATTTCCTGATGTAAGGAAGTTAGCCAAAGCAGAAGTAGAGGATTTGAAGGAATTAAAGACAGGCTTTAGAGCACCTTACATATATGATGCCGTAAAATGTGTCGGCGAGGGAAAAATTAGCTATGATGAGCTTATTGCACTGGATAGTGAGCAGGGCATTGAGAAAATGTGTCAGATAAAAGGGGTTGGCAACAAGGTCGCAAGCTGTGTAAGCCTTTTTGCATTGGGTAAAAGGGACAGCTTTCCTATTGATGTGTGGATAAAAAGAATAATGGAATATCTGTATTTTGACGGAAATGATACTTCCAAAGATGTTATAGCTGCATTTGCTAAGGAAAGATTTGGCGAGCTTGGCGGATATGCACAGCAGTATCTTTTCTATTATGGAAAGACTGTCAAGATGGGTGTCGCTAATAAGAATAAAAAATAAAAAAAGTATAATCAAAATGTTAAATCATTAATATATTTAGAAATAGCTGTTGACAAATTATTAGCCGGGTGCTATCTTAATTTTATTGAAATTAGCACTCGGTTGAAATGAGTGCTAACAAGCAAAAAACAAATTGCTGCCATATACATTTCAGACAGCGGAATGGAGGATATATATGAAATTAGTACCATTAGGAGACAGAGTTGTAATTAAAGCATTAGTTGCAGAAGAAACTACAAAGTCAGGTATCGTATTACCAGGACAGGCAAAGGAGAAACCATCTCAGGCAGAGGTAGTTGCAGTTGGACCTGGCGGGGTTGTTGATGGCAAGGAAGTTACAATGCAGGTTAAGCCTGGTGATAAGGTAATATATTCTAAGTATGCTGGAACAGAAGTTAAGCTTGATGATGAAGAATACATCGTTGTAAAGCAGAATGATATTCTTGCGGTAATCGAGGACTAATCAGATACAGCCAGTTTACTGGCGTATAGATGAAAAGTGATAGTTAGTTGATATCAGATATATTTTTATTACAGATAATAATGGAGGTAATAGCAATGGCAAAGGAAATTAAATACGGAATTGAAGCAAGAAAAGCTCTTGAAGAGGGTGTTAATAAATTAGCTAATACTGTAAGGGTTACAATCGGACCAAAGGGACGTAACGTAGTTCTTGATAAATCATATGGTGCACCACTTATCACTAACGATGGTGTTACAATCGCTAAGGATATCGAACTTGAAGATGCATTTGAGAATATGGGTGCCCAGCTTGTAAAGGAAGTTGCTACTAAGACTAATGATGTAGCAGGTGATGGTACAACAACAGCTACAGTTCTTGCACAGGCTATGGTTAATGCAGGTATGAAGAACTTAGCAGCAGGTGCTAACCCAATCATCTTAAGAAAAGGTATGAAGAAGGCTACTGATTGTGCAGTTGAAGCTATTGCACATATGAGCGAGAAGGTTACAGGAAAAGACCAGATTGCAAAGGTTGCATCTATCTCAGCTGGTGATGAAGAAGTAGGTCAGATGGTAGCTGATGCTATGGAAAAGGTTTCTAATGATGGTGTTATCACAATCGAAGAATCTAAGACAATGAAGACAGAACTTGATCTTGTAGAAGGTATGCAGTTCGATAGAGGATATATTTCAGCATATATGGCAACGGATATGGATAAGATGGAAGCTAACCTTGATAACCCATATATCCTTATCACAGATAAGAAGATTTCTAATATTCAGGAAATCTTACCAGTTCTTGAACAGATAGTCCAGAGCGGTGCTAAGCTTCTTATCATTGCAGAAGATGTTGAAGGTGAAGCTCTTACGACACTTATCGTTAATAAGTTAAGAGGTACATTCAATGTTGTAGCTGTCAAAGCACCTGGATATGGTGACAGACGTAAGGAAATGCTTAAGGATATCGCTATTCTTACAGGTGGTCAGGTTATTTCAGAAGAACTTGGCCTTGAACTTAAGGATACAACAATGGATATGCTTGGTAGAGCTAAGTCAGTTAAGGTTCAGAAAGAAAATACAGTTATCGTTGACGGCGAAGGTGCTAAGGAAGATATCGAAGCAAGAGTTGCACAGATTCGTGCACAGCTTGAAGAAACAACATCTGACTTTGATAAGGAAAAGTTACAGGAAAGACTTGCTAAGCTTTCAGGCGGCGTAGCTGTTATCAGAGTTGGTGCTGCAACAGAAACAGAGATGAAGGAAGCTAAGCTTCGTATGGAAGATGCCCTTAATGCAACAAGAGCTGCTGTAGAAGAAGGCGTTATCTCAGGTGGTGGTTCTGCTTATATCCACGCTTCTAAGAAGGTTGCTGAACTTGCTGCTACACTCAGTGGTGATGAGAAGACAGGTGCAGAGATTATTCTTAAGGCACTTGAAGCTCCTTTATACCACATTGCTCACAATGCAGGTCTTGAAGGTGCAGTTATCATCAACAAAGTAAGAGAGTCAGAAGTAGGAACAGGTTACGATGCTCTTAATGATGAATATGTTAATATGATTGACGCTGGTATTCTTGACCCAGCTAAGGTTACAAGAAGCGCATTACAGAATGCAACAAGTGTAGCTTCAACACTCCTTACAACAGAGTCAGTTGTAGCTGATATCAAAGAAGATACACCAGCAATGCCAGCAGGAGCTGCCGGTATGGGCGGAATGATGTAATAAGTAATAATTTGCTATACATCAGTAAGTTGATAAAACAAATTTAAGACTTACATTATATTAAAAAAGTCCCTTTGTTTATGTTTTATATTCATAAACAAGGGGACTTTTTGTTGTGTAATGTATAAGCAATATGTTATGCTATCAAGGTTATTAAGTGGATTACAGCAGATTGAGCTGATTCATATATTTCAGGAGAGCTTGGTTTATGTTTTTTAATAGAAGAAAGAATGATGATTTGTCAGAAAAGCTGGTTAAACTGGTTGTTCCGATAGCTATACAGCAGTTTATGTTGGCACTTGTGAGTGCCACAGATGCGGTTATGCTGGGCTTTGTAGACCAGACCTCGTTGTCTGCAGCTTCACTTGCCGGACAGATACAGTTTGTGCTTAATCTGTTTATAGCAGGGATAACAGCAGGCTCAGGAATAATGATTTCACAGTACTGGGGAAAGAAGGACATAAAAGCTATTGAAAAGGTCATGCCGGTGGCTTTATATGCTAATCTGTTGTCAGGTGGCATATTCACTATTCTTGCGTTTCTCATACCTGAGGGACTTATAAGGATATTCACTAACGAACCGGAGCTTATTGCAAGCGGTACACTATATATCAGGGCGGTAGCCTTATCCTATGTGCTGTGTGCAGTATCACAGGTATATCTGATTCTTCTTAAGAATACAGGAAGGGCAGCTCAAAGCTCTGTTATCAGCTCATCAGCAGTTGCAGTTAATATAGTCTGCAATGCTGTCCTTATATTTGGACTACTTGGTATGCCACGTCTTGGCATACGTGGAGCGGCTTATGCAACTGTAATATCAAGAGTGATAGAGCTTGTATGGGCATATATTGCAGTTAACAAAGACAGGATTGCCACTCTGGAGTGGAAAGGAATTATTCATACAGATAAAGCACTTACAAGAGATTTCTGGTATTACACAATGCCTGTGCTATGTGCCTCCTTAGTGTGGGGCATTGCATTTGTATTATACTCAGTTATACTTGGACATATGGGAAGTGATGCTGTTGCAGCGAATTCCATAGCCAGTATAGTAAAGAGTATGGTACAGTGCGTTATAAGGGGCGTTAGTGCCGGGGCAGGAATTATTATAGGTAATCTACTAGGAGCAGGTAAGCTTTATAAAGCCAGGGAATATGGTGGAAGAATTACAAGACTGTCAATAGCGATTGGGATAATAACAGGTCTGCTTCTTATAGTTATAGCTCCGGTTGTATCGCGTGCAGCCCCTATGTCAGATACAGCGAAGGGGTATCTTGGCTTTATGCTGATAGTCCTCGGCATTAATCTGATGGGGCAGTCGGTGAATACAACTGTTCTGGATGGAATATTCTGCGCTGGTGGTGATGCAAAGTTTGATATGAAGGGAAATATTGGTGCAATGTGGTGCTTTGCAGTTCCACTTGGCTTTGTTGCAGCATTTGTATTCAATGCACCAGTCTGGCTTGTATATATCATAATAAGCCTTGATGAGCTTGTAAAGCTCCCGGCAGTATATATACATTATAAGAAGTATATCTGGGTAAGAAATATTACAAGATAAAACATTAGTGAAAAATACCAGGGATAGTTGTTTCTATTTAAAAAAGTCAGGGGGTATGTTATAATACTTCCATATTGGATTTTAATTGTCACGCAGGAGGAATGGTGATGGCTGATATTGATGAGCTTAAAAAGAAACTTGAAGATGGATGGATAAAGGGTGAACCTTATGTATTTGTAAGTTATGCAAGTAAGGATAAAGAGAAGGTTTATGAATTTGTATATGAACTTAGAAAACGTGGAATTAATGTATATATAGATATAGAGCTTCAGGAGAATATTTCTAAGAACTGGTTACAGAATATTAAGGAGCGTTTATATGATGTTGATTGTGTTGCTATGATTTCATTTCTTAGTCTTAACTATTTCCGTAGTTATGCCTGCCTTATAGAACAGCTTGTAACACGTTCAGAGGATTTAAAGATGGAAAAAGGCAGGTATCTTGAGAATTTTTATATTGCATTGGATGATAATATGTCTACAATACAAAAAATGGAAGATGCAGTGTATGATAATACAGTTGCAAAAGAAAGTCAGAGTATGGCAATAAAGATGGTTCCAGAGGAAGTAAATGTCCTTAAAGATGTCATGGAAGATAATATTGCAGTAAAGAGCAAGTTAAAGAAAGATGTCAGGTCAACTATAGATAGTCTGAATACAGCACATAGAGTTGCGATAAGTATGCTTAGTTATATTTTTAAAGAATCAAGCTATAGTATTCAGAAATATGGAACAGCTGGTGATTGTGCACAGTTAATGTATAACAATTTTACTAATGACAAGAATGACAAAATTAATATTGATGTATTAGAAGAACTCAAAAAAAAGTACAACAATGCCTCATCATCTGCCACAACTACATCATCTACAGCAAGTCAGAGCAGTGCTTCTGCACCAGCCGTTAAGAATAATACTACAGAAGTTGACATTGAGAATAATAGAACTTCTGATAATATTCAGAGTACAGAGTATAGCAATGTGGCAAATAATAATGATACAAATAGCGATGAAATAAACAGCAATGATATTATTGGGGATGAAAACAACCCAGCAATAGACAGCGTTGCTACAGATGACCTTGCCACATCAACAGACAACATCAACACAACTGATAACAGCAGGACAAGACAGGCTACAAGTACAGGTGATATCAGATTTACGCTTTATGGCAAGGAGTATGAGCTTAATCAGTCAGATATGATGCTTACATTTTTTGCACACGTTCTTAATAAACATCAGGATATTGTGGACGAACTTCCTTCGTATAATGGGATGAACTGCGTATCTGATGTTGATTACAGTCTTCCAGAGAATCGTAAGGCAGATATGCCTACATATTTCAGAAGTTGTGAATTCTTTGAATTCGCTAATGGAAGCCATATATGCGTTGGAACATCATATTCAGTAGTAGACAAGTTAAAGAAAATGGCACTTCTGCTTAATATATGTGGTGAAAGCCCAGAGATATTCAGCTCAGAACAGGTTGAACTTCCAGCGGTAAAGGTCAGAGGTGGTTCTTCTGCTGGCGGCAAGGGAAGTGGAGCACTTGTGAAATTCAGCGTATATGGTAATGAATACGCGCAGAACCAGACAGATATGCTTGGAACAATATGCAGTTCTGTTATAGCTAAGCACCCAGACAAGTTAGAGGAAGCAGCAGATGCTTTATTATGTATTGATGTTAAAGATTATACAGATGTTGCTAAAGAAGACAGACCAGTATATTTCTCATTAATGAACAGATATGAAGTAAATGGTACAGCTTATAGTGTTGGTGGAAGCTTCGGAATGAAAGAAAAGCTTAAAATGATTGCTAAATTACTTATAATGTGCGACGAAAGCAAGGATATAATTGATATAGAAGACTATGAGATACCAGATGTAAAGGTTAAGGCGGCTGCAGGCACTAAGAAGAAAATTAATTACTTTGATTAATTGGAAGTATTACAAGATAGGAGTAGTTTTATGTTTGATGTAGCAGTAGAACAGATAGTAAAGGTAAAACCGCCTAAGACAGCAGTTGTTTATAAGGCATTGCTTATAATAGGTTGTATTGTGGCGGCTACAACCATACCACAGACAAGAACATTTGGAATAATTGTGCTTGCATTATTTGCGGTGATGACATTTTTGGTATTCCAGTATTATAATGCAGAGCTTGAGTATTCGATAGTGGATGATACGCTTACGATTGATAGGATTATGGCAAAATCAGCAAGAAAAAGATGTGGTGTGTATACACTTTCAAGAGCAAAGCTTGTGGCAAGAGCTGATTCGCAGGATGCACTCCGTATGAACCATATGGACGTTAAGACTTATGATTATTCAGTTGGTGCAAGCAACCACGATTCGGTTGTCATATATGCTTATAATGAACATAACGAACTGGTCAGGGTATTTGTATATCCTGATGAACGTATTCTTCACAGCATACAAAATGTTGTTGAAAAAGATGTGTTTAAAGTTATTGACTTTTAAAAAATGCTCTGATACAATTCTAATATTATAAACAAAAGGAATATGATAGAACGTTTATCAGATTTCTCCACACAGAAATGTCCGAATTAAGTATTCGGATTTTTTTGTACCAAGAATTGCGTTATTATGCGCATATAACTTAATTATTTTATTCACAGGAAAGCGAGGACAAAGGAAAATGGGTACAATTATTGGTGAGGGCATTACATTTGACGATGTGTTATTAGTTCCACAGTATTCAGAAGTAACACCTAATATGATCGATTTAACAACTAATCTTACAAAGAATATTAAGCTTAATATTCCTTTGATGAGTGCAGGTATGGACACAGTTACTGAACATAGAATGGCAATCGCTATGGCAAGACAGGGTGGTATAGGTATTATCCACAAGAATATGTCAGTTGAGCAGCAGGCAGAGGAAGTTGATAAGGTAAAAAGATCAGAGAATGGAGTAATTACAGATCCATTTTTCTTACATCCAGATAATACATTACAGGAAGCTAACGAACTTATGGGTAAGTTCAGAATTTCTGGTGTTCCTATCACAGATGATGATAGAAAGCTTGTTGGTATTATTACTAACAGAGATCTTAAATTTGAAGAAGATTTCTCAAGACCAATTAAGGAATGTATGACAAGCGAGAATCTTGTAACAGCTCCAGTTGGAATTACTCTTGAAGAAGCTAAGAAGATCCTTGGCAAGGCAAGAAAAGAAAAGCTTCCAATCGTTGATGATGAATTCAAGTTAAGAGGGCTTATTACAATAAAGGATATTGAGAAGTCTATTAAGTATCCTGCATCTGCACATGATTCACAGGGAAGACTTCTTGCAGGTGCTGCAGTTGGTATTACAGCCAATGTTATGGATAGAGTTCAGGCTCTTGTTGATGCAAGTGTTGACTGTATTGTAATTGATTCAGCACATGGTCACTCTAAGAATATTATTACAACATTAAAGAATATCA
>ERZ779654.1457-NODE-1457-length-11108-cov-2.029042_pt1 | contig 11108 bp, 9 predicted proteins | sample MGYA00511075_ERZ779654 | MGnify/ENA primary metagenome ERZ779654 (study PRJEB29588, sample SAMEA2155636) | human gut metagenome | biome: human gut; feature: human-associated habitat; material: faeces | place: Denmark | collected 2008/2010 ...
TGATGTGTTAATCTGTGATATTCAGGAAATGTTGACCAGATTTCAAAATAGGATTGGATTTGAATATATTAAATTATGCGGTATATTTTCAGATGATCTGCATGTGTACAATGAGAAAGCAAACGGTACACCTGTGTACAGTTTTACATATATTGATAAAATTCTTGATTTTGTAACCAAACTTCATCTTAATCCATGGATTCAACTTTCTTACATGCCGGAAAAGCTCGCCAAATATCCAAATAAACGCTTGTTTGGTTCTAATGTCAGCCAACCCCATTCCATTGCCGCATGGTGCCGGCTTGTTTCAGAGTTTCTGCAACATATCAGCAACCGCTATGGACTTGAGGTAATTCGCTCATGGAAATTCGGTCTTTGGAACCAGCCCAACACAAACATGGATCTTTTCGGATTTTCAAACGAAAAAGACTTCTTTCAGTTTTATAAGGAAACTTTCCTTTGCGTAAAAAATTTCTGTCCGGATATTGAATTTAGTCTTCCGCCGACTTACTACATCGTATCCGAAGGCTACGAAAACTGGTATCTGAACTTTCTGGAATGGTGTAAACAAAACGACTGCATCCCTGACAGTTTAAGTTTCACTTATTATGACACCAAACTGATTTCCAATAAAAATCATTCAAAAGAATCTTTCGGTTTCATATATGCCATGAGTTTATCGGAATCACCAGACGGACTCAAAGATTTTGTCATGCAGGTTCTCAGAGAACGACGCCGGCTAAATCTTGGTAAATTGCCAATCTACTTATCCGAATGGAATAATACACCAAGCCAACAGGATCTACTGAATGATACCTGCTTCAAATCCTGTTATATTGTCAAGAACATCCTTGAAAACTATGACCGTCTGGAAAGTTTTACTTATCAGGCGCTCACAGATCTTATGGCAGACAGTTCTTTACCAAATATGTTATTTTTCGGTGGACTTGGTCTTTTTACCGTAAATGGAATTCCAAAAGCCAGTTATTATGCCTACACACTTCTTCAACAATTGGGTGATCAGTTTCTTGGGCGTGGAGACGAATATTTTATCACCCGTGAAAATGATAGTTTTCAAGTCATGCTTTACAATTACAGGCATTTTAATTACTTATATGCGAATGGAGAACGTTTTGATATGACAGAAACAGACCGCTATACCGTTTTTGCTGATTCGGAACCGGTAATGATCTCCCTGTGTTTATCTGATATTCCACAGGGAAACTATAAGATTTCTGAAACCTATGTAAATCGAACGCATGGAAGTGCTTTCGATCAATGGGTTTCTATGGGTGCATTGGAACTTACTACACCTCAGGAAATTGATTGGTTAAAAAAATCATCCGTTCCTGGATTTCATCAGAAAATTGTGTCTGTCAACTCCGATGAAATCCTCGAACTGGATGTCACATTAGAATTGTTAGAGGTACGATTAATTCAAATTACACCTCTCCACTGACTTTTTCACAACTTATCAATGGAAAGCAGATCCGAAAATGTATGGATTGGATATGTCACATATTTATGACTCGCGGCATCTCCAATCCCCGCACTTATGGATCCACCGGCATAAGCCGCATCAATTCCTGCAAGTGCATCTTCTACAACAAGACAATTTTCCGGCTTTTCCTCAACCATTTCCGCCGCTTTTATAAAAACCTCCGGATCCGGTTTTGACTTTGTAATGTTTGTTCCATCGCTGACCGCGTCAAAATATCCATCTAATCCAATTTGCTTTAAAATCTTCTTTGTATTCTTACTGCTTGATCCGATTGCAAGCTTGTAACCGCGCTGTCGCAAGGTGTCCAACGTATTTTTTACTTCATCCGAAAGATCCCTTGGAGACATCTTTTCCAATAGACGAACGTAACTTTCATTCTTTCTTGTAGCAAGCTGTTCTTTTTCTTCCTGTGTATAGCATCTTGATGCTCGCTCCAAAATGATATCAAGGCTTTCCATACGGCTTACACCCCTTAATCGTCCATTAATTTTCTCATCAAAATAGATTCCTTCTGCATCTGCCAATTCTTTCCACGCCTGATAGTGATAGTTATCTGTGAAACAAATGACCCCATCCAGGTCAAAAATAATAGCACGTATCGTATCCATAAAACACGCCTCCTTTTTCATTTGCTTCACCATAACAAAAATAAGGACAGCTTTTTAGCCTCTGATTAGACCAAAAAACTGTCCTTATTTGATATTTTTATTTTTGATGTGTTATGCGATAAGATCTCGGTGTCATACCAAATCTTTTTTTAAATTGCCTGAAAAAATAACTCTGATTCTCATATCCTACATCAAGTGAAATATCTTCGATTGACAGATCCGTTTCCTCAAGAAGTTTGACCGCAGCCTGAAATCGCCTCTGTTGCAGTAAATCCTGAAAATTTGCCCCTGTCTTTTGCTTGATCAGCTTACTTAATACGGTAACTGACTGATGTGTATCTGCTGCAATCTTTGTCAAATTTGCATTTTTACAATCACTGTTGATATATTCAAGAACCGACTGCACAATAGTCTCCTTGTAATCCATAGAAGAATTATGGCTCAAATTCTCCAAATGATTTAACAAATACAAAAAGACAAGTCCCATGGAATACTGATTGATAACATCTTCATTCATATATTCATAAAGCATGGATTCTATCATATTCTCCATCAGATTTTCAATCTGGGGATTCTCCTTTAAACGAAAAATCAGATAATGAGGAACCGGACTCTTCTGCCGGAATGCCCCTGCAATGAACTCCGCTAAAACATTTTTTTCCTGAAGCATTCCAAGCGGAATTTCAAAAAATTCCGGCAAAGCAATAAAATTGATTCCAATGTCTTCAAATTCAGCTCTGTGAATCGCATGTTCCACATACTGATTGAGCATCAGTAAATCTCCTTTATAAAGTGTTAATTCTTTTCCGTCAATTACATGTGTAATCTCCCCCTGTACCACATACATAAATTCCACATAATTATGCCGGTGCAACGGAAATTCCACAAATCTGCTGTGACGTCTTACAGTAATCAGTTTTCCCCTTCTGAGCAGTTTTTGACGATCAATCTCCTGTATGGACGCTTCGCTGTATAACTGTTCCTCAATCGCGGCCTGTCCTGCCTTATATTTACTTTCCTCTTCTGATATCTGCATAAGTTCATCAAGAAGTTGTTGTCTCATTCCTTCTTCTCCATTAAATACCCGGTCAAAGTCTGCATCACCAGATTTTGACTTAAAAGGGGGCATGATTCAAAGAATCATACCCCACTATTTACATGCCATTACCAATAAACAGCTTACTATTGATTTCTCAATGTCCTTCCCACAGAAACCGTATAATTAGATACAACCGTTGTCTTATCGGAAAGTGTTGTGGTTGCCTGTACAACAACAGAATTGATATTGACAGACATTCCTGAAGTAACGGAATAACTTGCGCCCGGTACACTCGATCCGGTGACGGTACAGTCTGCAATCACTCCGCCATCCATTCCCTGAATGCTCAGGCAGTTCTTTGCCAGATCCAGTGCCGTCTTACAGTTTACGGTAGATACGGTGCGATCTACACTGATCACTGGATTTGCCTGACTGTCGGTAACTTCCAGATATCCCGTAGTTGTAGCCAGTGACGTGCTCTGTCCATCACTTGGATAGAACTTCAGTTCCAGCAGATAAGTACCTGTCTGTGCCTTTGTCACAACATTTCCATTCAGTGAAACCGCAGAAATCGGAATTTCTGATCCACTGCCAATTGCTGCAGGTTCTGTTGAAGATCCACCCTTTGACAGATCACTTCCATAATACTGTCCACCCTTACTGATCCTTACAGATGCAATATTCACATACCGATAGAATACGCCTCCGCGATACTCTGCCAGACGCAGTGTTGTCACTTTTGATGCAAGCAGATCCGATGCAGATGCTCCGGAAGTAATTGCCAGATCAATGACCGGTTTGCTGATATCAACCTTATAGGAAGATGCTCCATTATAAGGAGGAGTCTGTACAACAACGGTAACATTAACGGATGCCTTATGTCCGTTCATTGTCAGGGTCAGGGTATAATTGTAAACACCTGCTGCCCTTCCGGATGCGTCAAATACCATACGGTCGGTTGCCGGATCATAGGTAGCCATAGATACTTTATTGGTACTGTTTTCTACGATCTGGTATGTCTCGTTTTCAAGTTTCATACTCTGACCATACTGATCCCGTCCATCGATATTGACGTATTCCTTATAGCCTGCCGCATAAGCGTTTGACATGGTAATCTGCGTATTATCTGCAGTCAGTGTTGCAAGGTATGCCGGTTCCGCCACCGTAATCTCGTATACATAAGTGTATTCCTGCTTTGCATAGGTTGCGGTAACGATAATATTTGCGGTACCTGTCTTGATTGCTGTTGCATAAGCAACATTGTTCTTTCCAGGATTTACAAGCAATGTGTCCGGATCGGAAGACTCAAACTTGATGCTGTCATACTTCATCTCGGTATTGTCTGTATCCAATGCCCGGAAATGTACATAATAATTGCTGCCGGATGCTACATTATGATTGTCCTTGTAACTGGATGCACTGTAATTTGGCACTGCTTCCGAAGAGGTAAGTGTAAGGTTTGTGTTGTTTGACACACTGGCTGCCTTACATACAAAGGTTCCGCTTCCGGTCAGTACCAGATTCGGATCACTTGCACATTTATAAGTCAGTGTAACCGTTCCGGTATCTCCCACTCCGGTCATATAAATCTTATTATCCTTTGTACGGTAACCATTTGTAATCCGTTCCGTATAAGTAATATCTCCCGGATATGCTGTCTTGACATCAATTCCGTTTGCATCAAGAATCTCGTATTCGATTGGTGTCTCTTTTCCGACGGTCACTTCTGTTGTCACAACTCTAAGGCTGACCGGTCTTCCCACGGATGCGGTAAAGTCATATGTTGACTGTCCATCGGTAACCGTATAGGTTGCACCGTCTTTCAGCTGATTATAGGTTGTAAGAAATACCTGTGTTCCGTCATCGGAAAATACAGCCGACTTGATTTCCATCTTTGCACCTGCCTGGGTCCGGATAGAAAAATCTCCTGTTTTCACAAGATTTTTGGCATTTCCGGAATATACAGCCGCTACCTTGTTTGCTGCCATCTGTGCAATTCCGGTCATGGAAGTTGCGACAGTAATAACCTTGCTGTCGGAAACCACTTTATTTCCCGCTTTGGCCTGCACGGTGATGGTATAAGTACCTTCTTTTGCCGGAGTAAATGCACCGGTCTTTGTAATCATGGACGAAACATCATTTCCGTTTCCATCCACAGCGGTCCAGACATTGGTGCTGATGGCATTTGCCGGAGTAATACGGAACCGGAACTGATAGGTCTGTCCCACCTGATATTTCAAGACTCCGTTATCTACAATGGAAATTGTTTTCGGCAGTATTTTAATCTTGGCAGACTTTGTCTTGATCGTGCTCACGCACTTCTTCCCTTTGTAAACTTTTGCAGTTACCATCACGGTTTTATTCTTTGCGGCTGCCTTTCCCCGGGTGCGGATTGTCAGACTGTTTGCAGATGTCTTTCCGCTCACGGATGTCGTTGTTTTCTTCAGCTTTGCATAACTTTTTCCGGTGCCGGAAAGGCTCCATTTTACCCTCTGCCCTTTGGTAAGATTGGTTACGGTATATGTATACACACCCTTACCGGTGCTGTTTTCATAAAGAACCGTATAATTTTTTACAAATTTCGGTTTTGCTGCCGCATCTGCCTGTACTGGAAATACAGAAATAATCATTGCCAGCGCACACAATACAGCAATCAGTTTTTTGCTTTGCAAACGCATAATCTCTCCTCCTTATCTGGTTCACTCGCTACTTAAGAACAACGTCCTTTTGTCTTATATTAGCACACCCTCTGTGCTTTCGCAATTGTTCAGACAGAGGGTGTTTCTTAAGATTTTTTTAATCCAGGGCGATCGCTTCTTCTTCCCGTCTCCGGAGAATATCATATTCATCCGGTTCCATCCCCAGATCCACATAAAAGATCTGCTGCGGATGCGGACAGGATTCCATCGGCTCTCCCTTTTCATCCATCAGTCCCCGCACCGTAACGGTCACATTGCGTCCGTCCGGTTTCATCACTTCGATCTGTTCTCCGACAGAAAATTTATTCTTTTGTTCCACCCGGTACATTCCCTTTTCATTTTTCGGACCGACAATTCCCAGATAGGTATATCCCTTTTCATACGTGTTGTTATCGTAAATCTGTGTCTCCTCCGAAGGTTTTCCGTAGAAAAATCCCGTGGTAAACTGGCGGTATGTGCAGCTTTTGATCTGTTCGAGATACCATGGCATATTTTCCTGATATTTCTCCGGAGATTCCAGATAATCGTCAATCGCCTTACGGTAAGTACGCGCCACCGTTGCCACATAAAGTGCGGTCTTCATACGTCCCTCAATCTTAAAACTGTCAATTCCTGCTTCCAGAAGATCCGGAATATGCTCAATCATACACAGATCTTTGGAATTGAAAATATAGGTTCCGCGCTCATTCTCATATACCGGAAAATACTCACCCGGACGCTTCTCTTCAACCACAGAATATTTCCACCGGCACGGATGTGTACATGCCCCGCGGTTGGCATCCCTTCCTGTAAAATAATTGGACAGCAGACATCTTCCAGAATAGGAAATACACATAGCGCCATGTACAAATGTCTCTATCTCCAGATCATCGGAAATGTGTTCCCGGATCTGCCGGATCTCCCGCAGGGAAAGTTCTCTTGCCGTTACCACACGGGTAGCACCGAGTTTCTCCCAGAACTGAAATGTTCCGTAATTGGTGTTGTTTGCCTGTGTACTGATATGGCGGTCAATATCCGGGCATCCTTCTCCGGCGATCGTAAAGATTGCCGGATCTGCAATGATCAGAGCATCCGGCCGGTCCGGCTTCATGTTCTGCAGTTCCGTAAGATATTCCCGCGCACCGTCAAGATCATAATTATGTGCCAGAATATTTGTCGTCACATAAACTTTAACTCCCCGTGCATGTGCAAATACAATTCCCTCTGCCATCTCTTCCATGGTAAAGTTTTTTGCCTTGGCTCTGAGTCCGAATGCCTCTCCCCCGATGTAGACCGCATCGGCTCCATAAATAACTGCAATTTTTAATACTTCCAGACTGCTTGCCGGAACAAGCAACTCATTCTTTCTCATCGTTTTCTACCTCTACTTTTGTACTGACTGTAATTCCATCTCCCACCGGCAGCACCGCTGTTACCAGATCTTTCCGGTGCGTTAACTCATACAAATATTCCCGCATCCGTTTGTAAATCGTCCGGTTTCTGCGGATCACCGCATAATGGGACTCAATAATGTCCCCATCCTGCAGCACATTATCCGAGACAAGTGTCCCTCCGGTTTTCAGCAGACGCAGAATATCCGGCATAAAATGAATATACTGTCCTTTTGCGGCATCCATAAAGATCAGATCAAACGGCTCGGTGAGTGTCGGAAGGATTTCCGCTGCATCCCCTTCAAGCAGTGTAATCTGCTCTTCTTTCCCTGCTCTCTTAAAATTTTCCCGGGCAATCGGGATTCGCTTTTCATAATTTTCAATCGTGACAATCTCACACGGTACCGGATCATATTCTGCCATCAGAATGGAAGAAAACCCTACCGCAGTACCGACTTCCAGAATTCTTTTTGGTTTTGTCATCGCCAGCAAAAGCTTCAAAAAGCTCTGCATCTCCTTCCGAATAATCGGAACATAGGAATCCAGAGCTTCTCGTTCGACAGCATCCAAAATTCTGGTATTTCCCGTATCCAGGGAATTGATATATGTTACCAGTCGTTCATCTACTATCATATTTATTTCTATTGTGCCTCCGTGCTTTCCACATCCTGCGTATCCGGTACCATCTGCTTTTCTGCAAAGAAACGATACCCGTAATCATAACAGGTCCTGCATAAATGAACGGTTCCATATAAAATCAGCAGGATCAGCATAATAACAAACGCAATTTTAATGAAAGTGAACAAAGCTTTATTCATAATACCCCTATACTTCCATGATAATCGGCATGATCATCGGACGTCTCTTGGTCTCTTTCCAGACGAAATCACCCAGAGCATCTTTTACTTCATTTTTGATCTTGCCCCAATCTGTAATGTTGTGATCCATACAATAATCCATGGTCTTATCGAGAACGGTTTTTGCTTCATCCATCAGACTCTCGGAATTACGTACATAGACGAAACCTCTCGATACGATATCCGGTCCTGCAAGTACCTGTCCGGTTCCGTTTTCGAGTGTCATGACGACAATAATAATTCCGTCTTCTGCCAGACGCTGACGATCCCGAAGAACGATATTTCCGACATCTCCGACACCAAGTCCGTCTACCATTACATTGCCAACCGGCACATGTCCGGTCACTTCTGCACCATTCTCATCGATCTCAAGCACATCTCCGGAAGAAAGGATTTTGATATGATCACTGTCATATCCAAGCTCTTCCGCAATCTTCGCCTGTGCAATCAGATGCTTGTATTCTCCATGCACCGGAATCGCGTACAGCGGATTTACCAGAGAATAAATCAGCTTGATATCTTCCTTGCACGCATGTCCGCTGACATGTACATCTTCGAAAATCACATCTGCACCCTTGCGCATCAGTTCATTGATCACACCGGTAACCGATTTCTCATTTCCCGGAATCGGATGGGAACTGAATACAATGGTATCATTTGGCTTAATGGTAACTTTACGGTGCATGCCGGATGCCATGCGGGACAATGCGGCCATGGACTCTCCCTGGCTTCCCGTTGTAATGATAACCGTCTTTTCATCCGGATAATTTTTCAGCTGATCCACATCAATCAGAATGTTATCCGGCAGGGAAATATATCCCAGTTCCGATGCGATGGATACAATATTGACCATGCTTCGTCCCTCAATCGCAACTTTTCTGCCAAACTTGTCTGCAGAATTGATGATCTGCTGCACACGATCCACATTGGATGCAAATGTCGCAATAATAATTCTTGTATTTTTATGCTCGGAAAAAATGTTATCCAGCGTTTTTCCTACTGACTTTTCGGAATCTGTAAATCCCGGGCGCTCCGCATTGGTACTGTCACAAAGCAGTGCTAACACTCCTTTTTTACCGATCTCGCCGAAACGCTGCAGATCAATGGCATCTCCAAATACCGGTGTATAATCAACCTTAAAATCTCCTGTATGCAGGACAATTCCTGCCGGGGAATAAATCGCAAGTGCCGCCGCATCCTGAATACTGTGATTCGTGCGGATAAACTCTACACGGAAACATCCAAGATTGATGTGCTGTCCGTATTTGACAACTTTTCTTTTTACTTTTTTGAGCATATCATGCTCTTCGAGTTTGTGCTCGATCAGGGCATTGGTCAGTCTGGTCGAATAAATCGGCACATTGACATCTTTTAAAACATATGGGATGGCACCAATATGATCCTCATGTCCGTGCGTAATAAAAAATCCTTTGACACGATCAATATTTTCCTTTAAATAAGTGACATCCGGAATCACCAGATCCACTCCGTACATGTCATCTTCCGGGAATGCGAGACCGCAATCCACCACAATAATACTGTCTTCGTATTCAAAGGCAGTAATATTCATACCAATCTGCTCAAGACCTCCCAACGGTATAATCTTAAGCTTACTGTTATTCTGTTTTTCCTGTTTTTTCATAAATCCTCCAAATATAATATTCCGCTCTAATATAAAAGCTGTGTTTCTTCATCCGCAAGTTCAGCAAATATTTTCGCGAGTGCAGCAAACTCTGTATCATCATCTACCATCTCGTAAAATACTTCCTCATCCTGTGTCTTTATTTCTTTTAATATATATGCTTCACTGTCCCCGTTTTCATTGCCATCAGAGACAAGTAAGTATCTGATTCCATTCAGCTGTGTCTGTTCTTCCACAGCAAATTCCACCACCTCATTGGTGTCCGGATCTGTAAACTGAATTTTTTCCATTTATTTTTTCCTTGTATTTTTATTTTTCTTCTGGATGATTTGAAAGATAATCCAGATATCCCTGTAATATAAAAATAGCCGCAATTTCATCTACATATTCCTTGCGGTTTTCTCTTCGAATTCCTGTTTCCATCATCGAACGGTCTGCTGCAACTGTTGTCAGCCGTTCATCCCATAAAATAACAGGGAGACCACAGCGTTTTTCAAGCATTTCCTTGAATTCTTTTGTTTTCTCGCAGCGCTCCCCTTCTGTACTGTTCATATTTTTCGGGTAACCGAGCACAATTTTTTCCACCTCGTACTCGCTTACCAGCTGTTCGATCCGCGCCAGTGTCTGCCTGAGCTTCGTCGGAGCTTTCCTTCGGATAATTTCCACTCCCTGCGCTGTAATTAACAGCGCATCACTCACTGCAACACCCACTGTCTTTGAACCGAAATCCAATCCTAAAATCCGCATAATTCTCCCGTACCGGATTATTCCCAGGAATTGTTTTTGATGTATGCACGTAAAACTTCTTCTACAAGTTCGTCCCGCTCTACCTTCATGATCAGGCTTCTCGCATTGTTATGACTGGTAATATATGTCGGATCTCCGGACATAATATATCCTACAATCTGATTCACCGGATTGTATCCTTTCTCACTCAATGCACGGAATACGATCTCTAAAACATCTCTTACCTGTAATTCCGGTTCCTTTTGTACTGTAAAATATTGTGTATTATTTAAATTCTCCATATTCGCCGTCCCTGCCCTTGTTCATTCCAACAAGTCCTGTCCCATCTATTGTATACGAAATTGAGGAAAAATACAAGCGCTATAGTTTCATACGGTAAATCTCATCGGTCAGAGCCGCTTCCACTCTTCCCCTTTTCATCACATTATCAAGCGGTTCTGCCGTTTTTGCCGCGATCTTTACATACTCTTTGGTATATCCAGTATACCACGTTTCTCCGTCAACTTCCATTGGTTCCTCAAAGAGTACTTCTTCCTCTTTTTCCACATAATATGCGCGGAATTCCCTCGACATACTTTCCGCAAGTGCCAGCAGCTGGGCACTGCGCTTCGTCTTGATTTCCTCCGGCACCTGATGTTCCATCAC
>ERZ779654.1458-NODE-1458-length-11104-cov-3.072224_pt1 | contig 11104 bp, 8 predicted proteins | sample MGYA00511075_ERZ779654 | MGnify/ENA primary metagenome ERZ779654 (study PRJEB29588, sample SAMEA2155636) | human gut metagenome | biome: human gut; feature: human-associated habitat; material: faeces | place: Denmark | collected 2008/2010 ...
ATAGCTAATATCTCATTACGCCATACATCACCATAGACATTCGTATATCCTTTAACAGCGTAAACCTGATCTGTCTGAATATCAGGTAACAAGGTCAAGTAACCGCTATATAGGCTGCTGTTTTTAAACTGCGCATAAATACCGATCAAAGCTTGACGCACATCGCTCACTGTCTTAATAGCATCATCTTGCGGAATAGCATCTTGCGGATATTTGTCAAGACAGGAAGATGCCGAAAGCAATACCGCAACCAAAGCTATATATAATTTTATTTTTCTTATCATCACTGATTTATTTTAGAATGAAACTTCCAGTCCGAATGTGAACTGACGTGACATCGGATATTGGGCCTTGTACACATTGGACGTAGACTCCGGATCCATACCCGTGAAATTTGTAAATGTCAACAAATTCTGTCCCTGCGCATAAATACGGGCACTATTCAAAAAGCTAGTCCGCTTCAACCATTTCTGTGGGAACGTATAGCTGAGCATCAAATTCTTTAGACGCAGGAAAGATGCATCTTCAAGGAATCGTGAATCCAGTTGGGGAGTTACTCCATAACGGGGAATATCAGTCACATCTCCCGGTTTTTTCCATCGGTCGTAAAGCATACGTTTTGACTGGTTATAGGCACTGAACAGTCCGTTACTCTCCTGAAAGACTCTGTCGTTATTAAGCATCCAGCGATCAGCCACCCATGTGAACTGTGCGGAAAGTGAAAATCCCTTCCAGAAAAGTGTAGTACCAAAACCACCTTGCCAGGGAGCTTCATGTGTTTTGCCCAGCATCACCTTGTCGCTTTCATTATATTCCATAGTAATTTCACCGTCTTTGGTATACCATAAAGCATCTCCATTAATCGGATTAACTCCCGCATAACGGTTCAGATAAAATTCTCCTAACGGATGACCTACCGCAACCATTCTACCGGTATCGGAAGCTACATATTCTGTCACCCCATTATAGAGCTCGGTTATTTCATTTTTATTATAGGATACATTGGCATTCACATTCCATTTAAAGTCTTTGATGCGGAGTACATCTGCGCCGACATTAATTTCTACACCACGATTCCGCATGGCTCCCACATTATCCCAACGGGTCCCAAAACCGGTAGATGTATAAGAAATAGGAACCGCCATCAACATATTGGTCGTTTTCTTATTATAAAACTCCACATCCAAATTGATACGATCAATAAAACCTAAATGCAACGCCACATTAGTAGCCCATGTAGACTCCCAACTCAATTCTTCATTTCCTAACTGGGAAATTGCAATACCTGATTCGTTATCATACTTATATCCACCGGAAACTAAAGCCAGATGCTCATAGTTATTAATAGAAGAATTACCGGATGTACCTGTATTAACCGCAATTTGCGCATTAGTAAGCCAATCATATTTTTGCATGAACTTCTCCTTACGAAGGTTCCACATAAAACCGACTGACCAGAAAGCTCCCCAATGGTTATCGGTACCAAAACGTGAAGATCCATCCCCACGAATCGAGAAATCAGCATAGTAACGGTCATCATAATTGTATTCGCCCCGGGCAAAGAAAGAGAGAAAAGAATATTCTGTGACAGGATCTGACCATGATGAAGCAGTTGAGCCTGAAGCTAAGTTTGTCAAAATATCATTTGTCTGTCCCCGAGTAGTTAACTGGAAACCTTCATAATGATAGTTTTCACCTTCCTGACCAACCATAAAATTGAATGAATGAACATCATTCAACATAAAACGGTAGTTTGCCGTATTTGTAATCATCAGGTTAAGCATATCAAACGAGCTACGCTGCGCACCTCCATAATTATTATTTGGCTTGTAACTGGGGAAACTTTGATAAAAAGAGGTAGTATGACCATAATCAGCACTTAGCTGTGAACGGATTGTCAGATTCTTTACCGGAGTAACCTCGGCATAAAAAGTGGATAAAAGTTTGTATTTCTTATTCGACAACGGATTATTTGCCATCCATGCCAACGGATTTTCTGTCGTTCCCTTCCAACTCCCGTCATCCTGAAGTGCCAGACTTCCATCTTCCTTATAAGGGTTCCAGTAAGGCAACATAAAAAAAGACGCGGAAATAGGAGCCCATAACGCATACTCTCCATCATCACTCTGTTCAACTTCCTGATAGGCAAACATTGAATTTGTTCCTATCTTCAACCATTTATTAGCTTTTGCCTCTACATTGGCGCGAAAACCGACACGTTCGAATGTAGACCCTACTGCAATGCCATCTTGATCGTAATAACTTCCTGAAACATAATAATTCAATTTCTCCGTGCCTCCGTTTACAGATAACTCGTAATTCTGCAAAGGGGCAGTATCATTGTACACTTTATCCAGCCAGTTGATATTTGTCTTACTCAACTTTTCATAATCTTGTCCTTTATCCAGTCCAACTTCTTTCTCAAATTGAATGCGTTCATCCGTATTCATCTGATCCCAATCTTTTGAGGCTAGTTGAGAAAATCCGAGCTGTGTACGGAAAGTAACCTTAGCCGCTTCCCCCGCGCTTGGATGTAATAACGACCACACCATTGGAAGCACGTGCCCCATAAATAGAAGTAGAAGAAGCATCTTTTAATACTGAAATACTTTCAATATCATTAGGACTAATTGTATTGAAATCCGAACTTGAAATAGCTACTCCATCCAATATAAAAAGAGGATCTTTTCCCGAATTAATTGAATTTGTTCCGCGAATACGAAAAGTGGCTGCCTTACTGGGTTCACCAGAATCAGAAAGCACCATTAATCCTGGCGCCTGTCCTTGCAGTGCCTGGTCGAAACTCGGAGCAGGAACATCTTCCATCTTTTCAGCTTTTACCGTAGATACAGAACCTGCGATTGTTCCTTTCTTACGTACACCATACGCGACAACTACCACTTCTTCCACCATCTGTGCATCGTTTTCCATTGTCAAATTTATACGAGTAGAAGCAGTCACCTGCTTATCTATCGTTTTCATACCGACATAAGAGAACTGCAAAGTAGCAGGAGACTTCGTCACTGTGATACTGTAATTACCATTGATATCGGTAATTACTCCGTTTGTTGTACCCTTCTCCAGAACAGACACACCAATCATCGGCTGATTATCTTCCGCCGAAATAATGTGTCCCGTTACCTGATATCCACCCTGCGCAAAAAGCAACAGGGAGATACTTGTCAGAGTAAAGAGTACAAACAAGAGAATTGATTTTCTCATCTTTGATACTTGAATTAAAATTAATGAAATTGATTTATTTTTATAGATTTATCTACAATTAGGAATACGCTTATCTTCGCATATGGAATAGTAATACACTCCTTCCCCAAAATCGGCTTTAAGCATATTCTACACCGACCCGGGATAGGCTATTATTATCTATAAATATAGAATAGGAATAGACTAACTTGGCAAATTCTTAATATTGCGCCAAATATCCAAATAATTTTTTCGTGTTACTGCTGTGTGAATTAAACGTATGACCATCTGCTCTCTTAAGTTATAAATTAAACACTAATATCACTTGTTCTGTTTAGGTGTACTTCAATATCGTTTTATTTTGTCTACAAAGATATATATTATATTTAAATAAATGAAACTATATGTCGCATATTTTATACCATATTTCCACTAATGTCTTTTTGCTACATATTTAAGTACATATAGTCCATTAAAGAAGTAAATCCATAGTATATTTCAAGGATAATTAAATATTAACGTTCATTTTAATAGCTGTTTTAATTGTTTAAACAACAATATCGTAACTCATACCAAATAGCTTATTGAGAGGATTCAACACAGAAAAGATAATTATTCAAAACTATTTCCTATTTTTGCACCCATTATATATAAATAAGGTATAAGATGAACTACGGATTTGTAAAAGTAGCTGCAGCCGTGCCACACGTAAAAGTGGCTGACTGTAAATTCAATGTAGAGAAGATAGAAAGTCTGATTGCAGTGGCTGAAGGAAAAGGAGTGCAGATCATTATTTTCCCGGAAATGAGTATCACAGGATATACGTGTGGCGACCTGTTCGGACAACAACTTTTGCTGGAAGAAGCAGAAATGGGGCTGATGCAAATTCTGAATAACACTCGCCAATTAGACATCATTTCTATTGTTGGTATGCCTGTCGTTGTCAATGCGACAGTAATCAATGCAGCCGTAGTGATTCAGAAAGGGAAAGTGTTGGGAGTTGCCGCCAAGACCTATCTGCCGAATTATAAAGAATTCTACGAACAGCGCTGGTTTACTTCGGCGCTTCAGTTGACAACAAATAGTGTACGTCTCTGTGGACAAATCGTTCCGATAGGTTCTAATCTGCTTTTTGAGACTTCAGATACGACTTTTGGCATCGAGATATGCGAGGACCTTTGGTCTACTATACCTCCGAGTTCTTCATTAGCACTGCAAGGTGCAGAAATTCTTTTCAATATGTCTGCTGATAATGAAGGTATTGGAAAGAATAATTATCTTTGTTCTCTCATCAGCCAACAATCTGCACGTTGTATTGCCGGATATGTATTCTCGTCTTGTGGCTTTGGAGAATCTACTACCGATGTAGTTTTTGCCGGTAACGGGTTCATTTATGAAAACGGTTCACTGCTTGCACACAGCGAACGTTTCAGCATGAAAGAACAGCTGATTATCAGCGAAATTGATGTGGAACGTATCCGGGCAGAACGCAGGATAAATACAACCTTTGCAGCTAATCAAGCAAACTTAGGGGATAAAAAGGCGGTTTCTATTGCGACTGAATTTGTCAACAGCAAAGAGCTAACCTTAACCCGGAAGTTTAATTCTCATCCTTTTGTACCGCAAGGAATAGAGCTAAATGAACATTGTGAAGAAGTGTTCTCCATACAGGTAGCGGGATTGGCACAAAGGCTTGTCCATACAGGAGCTAAAACTGCTGTAATCGGTATCTCTGGCGGGTTGGATTCAACACTGGCATTACTTGTATGTGTGAAGACTTTTGATAAGTTGGGATTGTCCAGAAAGGATATTCTCGGCATTACGATGCCAGGATTCGGAACGACCGACCGTACTTATCATAATGCCATCGATCTAATGAAATCGCTGGGTATCTCTATTCGTGAAATCAGTATCAAAGATGCTTGCATTCAACATTTTAAGGATATAGACCATAATATTAATGTACACGATGTCACATACGAAAATTCTCAAGCACGCGAACGTACACAAATATTGATGGATGTGGCAAACCAGACTTGGGGAATAGTTATCGGTACAGGAGATTTATCAGAACTTGCACTAGGATGGGCAACATATAATGGCGATCATATGTCCATGTATGGAGTGAATGCGAGTGTCCCTAAAACTCTCGTAAAATACTTGGTACAATGGGTGGCAGTAAATGGCATGGATGAAAATTCGAAAGCGACTTTACTCGATATTGTAGATACTCCCATCAGTCCGGAACTGATTCCGGCAGATGAAAACGGAGAAATTAAACAGAAAACAGAAGATTTGGTGGGTCCTTATGAACTACATGACTTCTTCCTATATTATTTCTTACGTTTCGGTTTCCGGCCTTCCAAGATATTCTATCTGGCAAATATTGCATTCAAAGATATGTATGATGAAAAAACCATCAAGAAATGGCTTTCTACCTTCTTCCGTCGTTTCTTTAATCAACAGTTCAAGCGTTCTTGCTTGCCGGACGGTCCTAAAGTAGGAAGTATTTCTATCAGCCCGAGAGGAGATTGGAGAATGCCGAGCGATGCCAGTTCAGCCATGTGGCTTAAAGAAATAGAGGCCTTGTAAAGACGTCCTATCAATAGGCTTGTGCCACCGCATTGGCACAACTGTGCCAGCATGATGGCATGGTTGTGACAATACGGTGGCACAGCTGTGACAGAGCGATGGTAAAGATATGGCATATTATAACTCTCCACCTTCCATTACTTCTTTTCTTATTTGCTCCACATTTGCTTCCTTGATTCTTCTAATAATATTCTTATAAATTCGATGAAAGCCATAGCCTCCTTCAGCCATTTCATGGATTGCATCTTCTTTTGAAACATTCTGAAAAATGATACGATAAAACGCACAAACAGCCCCTGTACGGTCAGAGCCGTGGTGACAATGAAAAACAATAGGCGCTTTACGATTTTTAATAATGCGTAATGCCTGTATCAATTGCTTTTCACTAATCGAATGTGCTTTAGTTTTTACCCGGTGAAGTTTTATACTTGTTCCTTTTGCTTCGTCATCATCACTATGTCTGTTTCGTAGATTAAGTACTTCTCCAATACCATACTTTTCTAAAGCTTTAAAGCCCTCTTTTGAAGGTTGCTCCGAACGATATACGCCCGAATCTATTTGATACAAATTTGTCAAATCACTATCAGACAGAATAATCTTATCCGCTTTCAGATTTTGACCGAAAAGAGAGACGGATAAGACTATCGCCAATAAGCATAGTGGGATTTGCTTTTGCATAAGCAATATGGATATGATTCTAAAAAACATTAAAGCACACCCTTACTAGATGGAAGTTCAAAATGATAGATATCTCTTTTAATTGCCATTTTCAAAGCACGGGCAAGGGCTTTAAAAATTCCTTCTATCTTATGATGTTCATTCTGTCCTTCCGCTTTGATGTTCAAATTCATCTTTGCCGCGTCACTTAGTGACTTAAAGAAATGAAGGAACATTTCCGTCGGCATCTCTCCTATCTTCTCACGCTTGAATTCAGCATCCCAAACTAACCAGGGACGACCACCGAAGTCCAGACAAACCTGACAAAGACAATCATCCATCGGTAAGGCATAGCCATAACGTTCAATCCCTCGTTTGCTACCTAAAGCCTGATAGATACATTCGCCCAGTGCGATAGCAGTGTCTTCGATCGTATGATGTTCATCTACTTCCAAATCTCCTTTTACACGGATGGTCAAGTCCATGCCGGAATGTTTTCCAATCTGCTCAAGCATGTGATCGAAAAAGCCAAGACCGGTAAAAATGTCACAAGTTCCATTTCCATCAAGATTCAAAGCAACATAAATATCTGTTTCTTTTGTAGTACGACGTACTTCCGCTTTCCGTTCTCCGGCAAAAAGGAATTCGGCTATCCGGTCCCAGTCAGTAGTTGCAAGAACACAGACTTCTTCTAATCCTTTTTCTTTCAAAGCGTCGGTCGAGTCTTGCAAATAAATTGCCCGGCAACCCAGATTTTTAGCAAGTTCCACATCCGTAGGACGATCACCTATCACAAAACTTCCGGTAAGATCATAATCGGGACTATTTAAATACTTCGTCAACATTCCCGTACGTGGTTTGCGGGTAGGTGCATTATCTTCAGGGAAGCTACGGTCTATCAGAATTTCATCAAAAGTAATCCCCTCTCCTGCCAATGTTTTAAGCATCAGATTATGAGCAGGCCAAAATGTCTCCTCCGGAAAAGAAGATGTACCCAATCCGTCTTGATTGGTGACCATCACAAATTCAAAGTCAAGTTTACTACGGATGAAACCCAAATTACGGAATACCTTCGGATAGAATTCCAGTTTTTCCAATGAATCGAGCTGATAATCAATGGGAGGTTCGATTACCAACGTGCCATCTCTATCGATAAATAATACTTTCTTCTTCATAAATTATCCTTGATAGTTTTTAAGGGCGGCCAGTAGGGTATTATTTTCTACACGGGTACCGACAGTTACACGCAAACAGTTGCAACAAAGTGAAATATTATGACGATTACGCACTATGATTCCTTCACTGACCAAATAGTTGTATATCTTCACAGCATCTGTCACTTTAGCCAAAAAGAAGTTGGCGTCAGAAGGAAACAATTTGATGGTACATGGAAGTTTTTCAAATTCCGCTTCCAGATAATCACGCTCTTCCTTCAACGTTTTCACCCAACGTTCTATCTCATAGTGCTTATGCAACATAGAAATAGCTTGTTGTTGAGTCAACTGATTGACATTATAGGGATATTTGATTTTACTAAGAATGTCTATAATTTCTTTGGAAGCAAAAGCCATTCCCAAGCGAATTGCAGCACATCCCCAAGCCTTGGAGAATGTTTGGAATACGACAAGGTTGGGATATTTATCCAGCTCTTCGAGGAAAGACGGAGCCTGGGAAAAATCATTGTAAGCCTCATCCAACATCACCAATCCTTCGAACTGACAAAGTACCTTTACAATTTCAGAACGGAGCAAGTCATTTCCTGTTGGATTATTAGGCGAGCAAAGGAAAATCAATTTAGTGTGTTCGTCGGTAGCCGCCAGCAGTTTATTGGCAGAGAACTGGAAGTCATCATCCAGTAATACTTTCCGATATTCCACATCGTTCACATCGGCACAAACCTGATACATACCATAAGTAGGGTCGATGGCTACGACATTATCTTTTCCCGGTTCGCAGAATGCACGAAAAACCAAGTCGATGGCTTCATCGCTACCGTTTCCAAGAAAAATATGCTCGGGGGATACTTTTTTGATTTTCGACAACAACGTCTTCAGTTCGCACTGCATAGGATCCGGATAGCGGTTATGAGGTGTATTGTAGGGGTTTTCGTTTGCATCCAGGAAAACAGAGGCTGTAACTCCTTTATATTCATCTCGTGCCGAAGAGTAGGGTTTTAATTTCCAGATATTCGGTCGGGTTAGTTCTTGTAACGTTTTCACTTCTTTAAGTTTTAAATTATAAATTTTGAATTGCTTTGAGACGAACTGTGACGGCATTTTTATGTGCATCCAGCTGTTCATTAGCCGCCATCTCTTCAATAGCAGGACCGATAGCTTTTATTCCTTCCGGGAGAATTTCCTGAAATGTAATCTTACGGATAAAACTATCCAGACTTACACCGCTATAGGCTTTGGCATAACCGTTGGTCGGCAGGGTGTGATTCGTTCCGGAAGCATAGTCGCCGGCACTCTCGGGAGTTAATGAACCTAAGAAGACAGAACCTGCATTTATCACACGTTCGGCCACTTCCATATAGTTCTCCGTTTCTATGATTAGATGTTCCGGAGCATACGCGTTAGTCAGTTCCAATGCTTCATCCAGATCCTTCACTAAAATCAATTTACTATTCTCCAGTGATTTCGCCGCAATTTCACGACGGGGAAGTTCTGCTAATTGACGCTCCACTTCTTCCATCACCTCTGTTTGAAGTTTCTCGGAAGTGGTAATCAATATAGCCTGGCTATCTATTCCGTGCTCTGCCTGTGACAAAAGATCTGCTGCTACAAAAACCGGATTGGCAGATGCATCAGCCAAGACTTCCACTTCTGAAGGACCGGCAGGCATATCAATAGCTACATCACGCAGGCTTACCAACTGTTTGGCAGCTGTCACATATTGATTGCCGGGGCCAAATATCTTATATACTTTGGGTACACTCTCCGTTCCATAGGCCATAGCGGCAATAGCCTGCACACCACCAGCCTTGAATATTTTGCTGACACCTGCCAGTTGCGCAGCAAAAAGGATAGCCGGATGAATATTTCCATTTTTATCGGGAGGCGTACAAAGTACGATTTCCTTGCATCCTGCAATTTTAGCCGGAACAGCCAACATTAATACAGTTGAGAAAAGCGGTGCTGTTCCACCCGGAATATATAAGCCGACCTTTTCGATTCCCACTGATTTTTGCCAGCAAGTTACCCCATTCATTGTCTCTACCTTCTTCCCGACAAAACGCTGGGAAGAGTGGAATGTTTCAATGTTTTGTTTAGCTAAAGAAATGGCAGCCTTTAGTTCATCGTTTACTAATGTCCCGGCGGCTTGAACCTCTTCAGGAGTCACAGCAAGTGCGGACAAGGTTACTTTATCAAAAGCAGCCTCATATTCCAATACTGCTTTATCGCCTTCTGTCCTTACCTTATTTATAATAGAACGAACAGTATCGAACAAACTTTCCGTATTTAGTGCCGGACGTTTCAAAAGTTCTGTCCATTGCTCTTTTGAGGGATATTTAATCAATTTCATGGTTCATATTTTATCAGGAACGAATTTTCGTTCCTATCTATTTATACAATCATCTTTTCAATCGGCAGTACCAAAATACCTTCTGCTCCCAGTCCTTTCAATTTTCCGATAATTTCCCAAAAACGTTTTTCATCAAGTACTGTATGAACAGAACACCAGCCTTCCTGTGCCAATGGCATCACTGTAGGACTCTTCATACCGGGCAATACAGCTATGATTTCTTCCAGTTTGTCTTTTGGAGCATTCATCAATACATATTTTTTATCTTCAGCTGTTTTTACTGCGTTCATACGGAACAGCAATTCTTCGAGCACTTCTTTTTTCTCTTCGCTCATGTTCTTGTTGCCAATCAACAATGCTTCCGACTTCATTACAACTTCCACTTCTTTCAAGCGGTTGCTGACCAAAGTAGAACCGGAACTTACAATATCAAAAATGGCATCAGCCAATCCAATACCCGGAGACACCTCTACCGAACCGGTTATCACATGTATTTCGGCATTTACGCTATTTTTTTTCAGGAAGTTACGAAGAATAACCGGATAAGAGGTAGCAATCTTCTTGCCTTCAAACCATGACAAACCGGGATATTCAATATCCTTCGGCATAGCCAGTGACAGACGACATTTGCTGAATCCCAGACGTTTGACAATTTCCGCATCTTCCTCCTTTTCCATAAACTCGTTCTCACCAACAATTCCCAAATCAGCTACCCCGGTAGCTACCGTTTGCGGAATATCATCATCACGAAGAAATAGAACTTCGATAGGAAAGTTAGAAGACTGTACCAACAAGGTACGTTTAGTAGTGCTTAACTTGATATCTGACTCTTCTAAAAGTGCCATTGTCTCTTCGAAGAGACGTCCTTTGGCTTGTACTGCGATTCTTAACATGACTTTATTTAATTACTAATTATTAATTACAAATACAATCTGCGTTGAAAAACAAAAAAGGCTTACCGCATTCGGTAAGCCTTCGTTATCTTTATAGAGTTATACACACTATCAATCACGCCCACCGAGTTATTCGTTAGGAAAATGATGATGATGATGTGCAACTGTATATTTCATATTTCTTTTATTTAATGCGACAAAAGTAAAGCATTTGTTTGATACTTCCAAACATTTAT
>ERZ779654.1468-NODE-1468-length-11026-cov-6.165892_pt1 | contig 11026 bp, 12 predicted proteins | sample MGYA00511075_ERZ779654 | MGnify/ENA primary metagenome ERZ779654 (study PRJEB29588, sample SAMEA2155636) | human gut metagenome | biome: human gut; feature: human-associated habitat; material: faeces | place: Denmark | collected 2008/2010 ...
ATACAATCCACTGCTGTCAAAGCCTATTTTTAATACCAAATCATTTTCTTTCTTCCAGCCATTTTTAGCATATTGCAGCCATCTCTTAGAATAAAGTTCATACCCTGCGCCATTTTTAGCCTTTTCCTTAAACAAGACAAGTAAATCTGTGCCATCCTCTGCAATAAAAGTACCATTTTTATATGTCGCATTGCGTGCATCATATCCAGTTGTCTCATACACTTCATGCCATAAAGAATATTGGTTTGCCTTTGTCATATTTGCCTGCGAATTAACAATTTCATTATCTGCATCATGCATACAAATCCACGCATGTGTCCATATATTTTTCGCATTATCTCCTTCATTCAGTAATTTTTCTATCTGCGATAATATGTCTCTATCTGCATTTCCCGACACTGTTAATTGATATGTATATGGATCAATAGAAAATACCAAATCTGCCTGTTTTGATATTGATATCCCATTCTTTGAAAGTAGATTTGAAATTTGCTGATTTACAACACTTCTGGCATACTGTTTTTCCCTGTCAGTATTGCGTACATAACCAACACTTCTTGAACCACCTGTATATACATCCTTGTAATTTCTTAATGCATAATCATACCGGGCAAATCCAGCCGAATATTTTCCTCCTGTTTGTAACATTCTTTTCTCATTGCGGTAAGCTATGGAACGCTGATCTTCTGTCATATATGAGCAAAAATTAGGTGAGGTCACATCACAATATTTTGATTCGATATATGCCATTGGATCAGAATGAGACAAATTTTCTTTGTACACTTTATCATAATGCTCCTGCAAAACTTTTTGTACGAAACGATCTTCCTCGGTAAGTCCATCATATTGATATCCTACAGTTGTACCAGCGCTGGAAGTATTGGGCAGGTTGTTTAAATCCCTGCCCGCTGGAATGTTATTATAATAGTCAGAATTATTTACAGTAACCATATTATCCCCCTGCCTTATATAAGTCTTATAATCTGTATCTTTAAATTCCTCCCGGCATTTTATTCTCTTATTTTAGATGCCAGTACGGTATAAAATTCTTTTTCCTGCTGCAGATATGCTGCCCTTTCCTCTGTAACTGCTGCCAACGGATTTTCTATTCTCTCCAATACTTTGTCGATAGCTGCTAAACACCTTTCTTTCGTTTCACCAAAAATATTGTCATCACCACCTGTCAGAAAATCCTGCTCTACAGATAACTGCGTTAATGTACTGGTTACATCCGTCTGAAATGGATTAAAACCAGTTTCTTCCAATGTTTCCTGCCACGCCGCCTTTACACTCTCCGGCACTGTCTGAAGGTAATAATCACTAATATATGCAATCTGCTTTTTGGTCTTTTCATCTGCAAACTGGTAGGTTCTGTTATTCGCTTTTAACTGTTCATATGCCGCCTGCGCATCACTGTTCGCTTCTGACTCATACCAACCATCTTTATTTTTGCTATATTTCATACCATTGACCGTAAAATCTTTGGAAGTGTCTACACCCAGATAAGACATAACATCCGTAATTCCCTCTGTATACCGGGCATATTCCTCCTTTGAATGTGCTACAGTAGTCATTGTCCCACCTGCATTTCGCAGCATGGATGCCAATGCATCTGCCATTCTCTGTGCTTTTACATATGATTGTGTATCATACGGATTATCTCCACCAGAAACCTCTACTCCATGCGCCGTAACCGTAAGCACATGACCTCCATTAACACGGATTCTTTGCCCTTCCGCAATATTAACAGAATTATTCTGTCTGCTAAGTGACGAACTCTTCGCCAATTTTATAGGTGTTTTTAACACTTGAACCAAATCTTCTACCGGATTTAGTAAGTGCTGCGACATCGCCTCATTATAGGTTTCCTTATCTTTAATAGCTGTATTTTTGTAATTAGATGTAAGTCCTCTTGTATTAGGATTAATATAACTTGATATTGACTGCATTGTCTCAATCTCCTTCGTTTATTCTAAATTCTCTTTTCCTTCTATGTCCAAATAACTAAGCCTTATTTATACTTACTATTTGCATTTGGCAAATTAAGATATGTATCCATACTTTTCGTCCAAAGCAACGATAAGTCAAACCTTCCCAATTTGTTTAAATCTTCTATGCTTTTTTTGAACATTGCGATAAAATCTCTTCTGTCGTTAAGTCCCATATTACCAGCTTCAAGCGGCAGAGACGTGAAACCTCCCTGCTTCTCCACTTTGTAATGTGCCTCCAATGCACGCATTTCGACTACTGTAGCATTTGATGGATTAACATCATTGATATAAATTCTTTGCTCAAACTCTTTCCCGTTTTCATCCACACCTTTCGCTAACACCACTGGATTTTCATCCGTCGAATCATCCGCATATTTAAGGCAATAAGAAAGACCTGTACCATTACCTCCTGTCCACAACATATTATCTGTTGTGAATATCTGGTATACCTTTGGTGTTTCAGCCGTATAAAATGTCTTTTCCGCAGATGCAGGAGTTTTCATTTGATTACCTTTTTGTTGACCGTATGATGAAGATACGGTATTCAGGCCAGAACTAATGTTCATATTTTTGTTTCTCCAATCAGCTCAAAATTTTCTCTTTTTAATTATTCAAATATACCTGATATGTTAAATTTTAGTATCAAGCGTTGCCTGTGCAGGAGATTTCCCCGACTCTGCCAATTCTCTTGTAACAATATCTAATGCACCATCTTTAATTGGCTTACCAATTTCCCAGTTAGGATCAGCCTTTTTTGCGGCATCATAAAATGCCTGTCTGTAAATTCTCTCATATTTTTCAAGGGTGTACCCGGCAGCCAGCCTGTCCTTTTTGGACATTTTGCGATACAAATTGTTATACACATCTGTTCGTTTTGTTGTATCACCATTGCATACACCATTTTCACGCAGAAATTCTTTTTTTGTCAGTTCATACATTTCTTCTTTGCTGCTATCCGGAATTGATATGATCCTTCTTCTCGAATTCTCGTTGTCATCTGTCACCAAAAGTCCTGCCAATCCATTTACAGGATTAATATAATCTCCATCCTTATCATAATGACTCATCAGATTTTTTATTCCCTGAATATTGCCATACATCGCACCATTTCCGGCAGACATCATCTTCTTAATAGCTGCTTTATACTGTTTACTGTTCGTATTAATTCCAGCAGCTTTTAGCTGTGATTGAACAGAACTGCTATTAAGCTGTGACAACTGAAAACTACCTATTGCATTTACTCCTGATGTTCCAAATGATTTCTGAAATAAAAAAGCATAATCCGTTATCCTTGACATAAAACAGCCTCCCTGTCTGTTTCCACATTGCAAATTTATTTTTGTCTATTTTATGTTCTAGCATAAGTCATTATTTTAATTGCACACCTTACGGTTTCATATCAAAGTTCCTATGCCAAAGCATCAAATGCCGAAACTCCATTTTCTGTCACTCCTATAGAAGTTGAAGTACCTAGCAATTCCACCATTTTTCCTGTCAGGTCATCTACATCTTTTCCATCAATTTTCAGATTATATTGCCGTTCTTCCTGCTCCTGTTTTTCGGCACGCTGTTTTTCCAGTCTTTCCTCTGTCTCTTTCTTTTCTGCTTTCCTTTTCTCGAGTCTTTCTTCAAGTTCTTTCCTTGCTTTTTCTGTTCCCGGATCAACCTCATCTTGAGTACACATTACAGAACTCATGCTATCATATCCATTTATAGTAATACTATAACTCAGTATCTTTGCTCCTCTTGCTGCCACATAAGCTCTTGACTGTTCTATTGTTTTTGGTATTAGCGATAAATTGTACTCCAACCATTGTTTTGTCTTTTCATCTCCCATAGCCTTTGACAAAAGAGAACTGTTTATATTTACGGAATAATCCCTGCTTCGTAAACAATCGTATTTTTGTGTTAAATAGTTCTTATATTCATGAGCATTCTTATATGTCCTGCCCGTTTTGTTTCCAGCATTTTGTGTATTGCCATAACTATTCGTATATGACGCATAAGTTCCTATTCCTGTAACTGCCATATTAACATATCTCCTTTCATTATTCGGAGTCCTTCCAACTATGCCACCTGTTGGATTTCTCTCAGAATCAATATAATATTGATCACACGCTAGCTTCAAATATACTTTGACTAATACCTTTCATCCACATATTCTGCGTTGCTCCATACCCTCTTTCCTGCCCTATATCATACAATCCACTGCTGTCAAATCCTATTTTCAATACTAAATCATTTTCTTTTTTCCAGCCATTCTTAGCATATTCCAACCATCTATTAGAATAAAGTTCATACCCTGCGCCATTTTTAGCCTTTGCCTTAAACAAGGCAAGTAAATCTGTGCCATCCTCTGCAATAAAAGTACCATTTCTATATGTCGCATTGCGTGCATCATACCCTGTTGTCTCATACACTTCATGCCATAAAGAATATTGGTTCGCCTTTGTCCTATTTGCTTGCGAATTAACAATTTCATTGTCTGAATCATGCATACAAATCCACGCATGCGTCCAAATATTTTTTGCATTATCTCCTTCATTCAGCAATTTTTCTATCTGCGATAATGTGTCTCTATCTGCATTTCCTGACACAGTTAATTGATATGTATATGGATCAATAGAAAATGTCAAATCTGCTTGTTTTGATAATGATATTCCATTTTTTGAAAACAGATTTGAAATTTGCTGATTTACAACACTTCTTGCATATTGCTTTTCCTTGTCAGTATTGCGTATATAACCTGTACTTCTTGAAGCACCTGTATATACATCCTTGTAATTTCTTAATGCATAATCATACCGGGCAAATCCAGCCGAATATTTTCCTCCTGTTTGTAACATTCTTTTCTCATTGCGGTAAGCTATGGAACGCTGATCTTCTGTCATATATGAGCAAAAATTAGGTGAGGTCACATCACAATATTTTGATTCGATATATGCCATTGGATCAGAATGAGACAAATTTTCTTTGTACACTTTATCATAATGCTCCTGCAAAACTTTTTGTACGAAACGATCTTCCTCGGTAAGTCCATCATATTGATATCCTACAGTTGTACCAGCGCTGGAAGTATTGGGCAGGTTGTTTAAATCCCTGCCCGCTGGAATGTTATTATAATAGTCAGAATTATTTACAGTAACCATATTATCCCCCTGCCTTATATAAGTCTTATAATCTGTATCTTTAAATTCCTCCCGGCATTTTATTCTCTTATTTTAGATGCCAGTACGGTATAAAATTCTTTTTCCTGCTGCAGATATGCTGCCCTTTCCTCTGTAACTGCTGCCAACGGATTTTCTATTCTCTCCAATACTTTGTCGATAGCTGCTAAACACCTTTCTTTCGTTTCACCAAAAATATTGTCATCACCACCTGTCAGAAAATCCTGCTCTACAGATAACTGCGTTAATGTACTGGTTACATCCGTCTGAAATGGATTAAAACCAGTTTCTTCCAATGTTTCCTGCCACGCCGCCTTTACACTCTCCGGCACTGTCTGAAGGTAATAATCACTAATATATGCAATCTGCTTTTTGGTCTTTTCATCTGCAAACTGGTAGGTTCTGTTATTCGCTTTTAACTGTTCATATGCCGCCTGCGCATCACTGTTCGCTTCTGACTCATACCAACCATCTTTATTTTTGCTATATTTCATACCATTGACCGTAAAATCTTTGGAAGTGTCTACACCCAGATAAGACATAACATCCGTAATTCCCTCTGTATACCGGGCATATTCCTCCTTTGAATGTGCTACAGTAGTCATTGTCCCACCTGCATTTCGCAGCATGGATGCCAATGCATCTGCCATTCTCTGTGCTTTTACATATGATTGTGTATCATACGGATTATCTCCACCAGAAACCTCTACTCCATGCGCCGTAACCGTAAGCACATGACCTCCATTAACACGGATTCTTTGCCCTTCCGCAATATTAACAGAATTATTCTGTCTGCTAAGTGACGAACTCTTCGCCAATTTTATAGGTGTTTTTAACACTTGAACCAAATCTTCTACCGGATTTAGTAAGTGCTGCGACATCGCCTCATTATAGGTTTCCTTATCTTTAATAGCTGTATTTTTGTAATTAGATGTAAGTCCTCTTGTATTAGGATTAATATAACTTGATATTGACTGCATTGTCTCAATCTCCTTCGTTTATTCTAAATTCTCTTTTCCTTCTATGTCCAAATAACTAAGCCTTATTTATACTTACTATTTGCATTTGGCAAATTAAGATATGTATCCATACTTTTCGTCCAAAGCAACGATAAGTCAAACCTTCCCAATTTGTTTAAATCTTCTATGCTTTTTTTGAACATTGCGATAAAATCTCTTCTGTCGTTAAGTCCCATATTACCAGCTTCAAGCGGCAGAGACGTGAAACCTCCCTGCTTCTCCACTTTGTAATGTGCCTCCAATGCACGCATTTCGACTACTGTAGCATTTGATGGATTAACATCATTGATATAAATTCTTTGCTCAAACTCTTTCCCGTTTTCATCCACACCTTTCGCTAACACCACTGGATTTTCATCCGTCGAATCATCCGCATATTTAAGGCAATAAGAAAGACCTGTACCATTACCTCCTGTCCACAACATATTATCTGTTGTGAATATCTGGTATACCTTTGGTGTTTCAGCCGTATAAAATGTCTTTTCCGCAGATGCAGGAGTTTTCATTTGATTACCTTTTTGTTGACCGTATGATGAAGATACGGTATTCAGGCCAGAACTAATGTTCATATTTTTGTTTCTCCAATCAGCTCAAAATTTTCTCTTTTTAATTATTCAAATATACCTGATATGTTAAATTTTAGTATCAAGCGTTGCCTGTGCAGGAGATTTCCCCGACTCTGCCAATTCTCTTGTAACAATATCTAATGCACCATCTTTAATTGGCTTACCAATTTCCCAGTTAGGATCAGCCTTTTTTGCGGCATCATAAAATGCCTGTCTGTAAATTCTCTCATATTTTTCAAGGGTGTACCCGGCAGCTTTTAACTGGGACTGAACAGAACTGCTGTTCAACTGAGACAACTGAAAACTGCCTATTACATTTTCTCCTGATGTCCCGAACGTTTTTTGAAATAAAAAAGCATAATCTGCTCAGTTTCTCTATTTCCTTTATCGGATAAAATAACCTGTTCTCTTAGCCCCATCTCATCAAACGACCATATTACGCACACAAAGACCATACATTGCATAAATAAAATATATACCACCTGCCATCGGTAGTTTCTCTGGATGAATGACGAAAAAATCAGCGGGCATATTACCCGCTGATTGAATGTAAAATGGAATAACATAATTATGAAATTATCTTGCGGTAATACAGATAAGAATAGATTACCGGTAAAATGCAAGGGACGAGAATAAGTGCAATAAGTATCCACATATTTTGGAATGGTGCTGTAACAATCATGATAATCCCACCGATCACCATGCATTTTCCTCCAAACCGATGCGTGCGATACCAGTTTTCCGGATCGCATAATGCCCACGAAATCCGAAATCCAATCGTATAGTTTGGCTTTACTTTCGGTATAAAATTTCCCAAAATCAGATAAAAAACTCCGATCATCAGACCACACAGGAATCCCATATCCAACTGAAATCCTAAATTATATCCATAGAGTACATTACAAATGAAAAGCGATAACAATGGAATAATCCATAAGATAACAAAGTATACTTTTTCACTGATATTTTTTACTTTAGGATCAATATTCATTGCAATCACACTCACTGCATGTCCCAATAACATAATGAGCGGAAGTCCAAACACAGCGAATGTTTTGGATGCATACCCATTTGGTTCATTATTTATTCCCCAATGTGTTGCCAGCGAATCCGGTAATTGATTCCACAATAGCAAGCCGATAAAAATCGGAAACAGCGTTATAATTGATGTGAGTAAAATCATTTTTTTATGTTGTCTGATCATAGTCATCTTCTCCTTTTAATTCACTAATCCATAAAATAATCTCCTCAAGCACAGATGCATTGAGCTCATAATAGATAAATTTTCCCTCACGTTCATCACGAATCAGATCAGCATCCTTTAAAACGGACAGGTGTCGGGAAACTGCTGCATCTGAAATCGAAAAATGATTGCAAATCTCGCCAGCCGACAACCTTGAATGTTTGAGCAGATTAAGTATTTCGCGCCTTGTAGGATCGGCAAGCGCACGAAGCGTGTCTTGCATTCCCAAGTCCATTCCCTCCTTCATTTAACATTTAATTTAATTGTTAAATATATTATAACACAATCTTTTCATTTTTCAAGAAATTTTCTATCCTATGAATGTTGAATGTCTGTCTGATGATGTCTTTTCTGTGTCTGTATATAATGCTATCCCGCAGTTTCTGTCCCGAAACACTTGTCTATAATATAAACTTTCCTTACTTTATTTTAATTTTTATTTAAAAGTCATTCCCGTTTTGCTTTAAGAAAACAATATATCAAGTAAGCGATTGCTAGGATGATATTGATACAAAAAACAACTCCCATATAAACAAGAGGACTTTCAAAAATATAATCCATGTGATTGGTATGATATCCGTTTCCAGAACTAAATCCGGTTATTGAGTCAATATATTGAACAATAATTGAAAGGAACGGAAGTGTACTTAAACCCCATATACTAAAAATTATTGTTTTTATAGCAAAAATTTTCCATGAAAAATCTTTCATTAAAGTCACCTCCCATATTAAACCTGTTATCTTACCTATATCCTTACGCTTTCCTATCAAAAGACGTTTTCTCTTCCAAATAGTTCGGCAGTTCTTTCAATTCTGAGCTTTGGGCATTCTTTTGCGTATGGTATTCATTGAAGTAAATTCCGTAAAATTCTCTTTCCTTTTCCCGCTCAGCCGGAGTTCTTTCGCATCCCCATCCATAACTATCTCCCAGATAGGTCAACACTTTTGTTCCTTGATAAGAAATGTCGGCACCATATCCTTCGCCTGTCAGAATCGGACATTCCAGTGTGCCTCCTCCCGCCAGAGCAAACTTCTTTTGCGCAAGGTTGTTATTTTTCCCCTCTGCCCTCTCCAGAAAATCGAGCAATGATAATTCTCCGATTCCTTTGCATTTCGGATTACCATTTTGACTTTTTACCGCATTTTTAGCCTGCTGATATAATGCCTTTCTGTCAGGGGATACATCGGATATGTATTCTGCACATAACCTTGTTCTCTGCCTGTGAATAGATTCTAATTCCGTTTTACTCGTAGTGTTGGCAGCTCTCTGAGCCAGTTCCTTAATCTCAGAGACAAACTCTGCCTGTGACTTATTGCTTTTCCCTGCACTTGGAATCATAGACCAATCAGGTTCTCCACTTCTCAGCGATACACTATATTTTGTAATAGCAGAACTCGTTGCATTTGAAATCGAAATTCCCATGAATTCACCTCATATTTTCTACCTTCTCTGCATATATTTTAACCTCTATATATACTTATCCATTTATCATATTCATTCTTTAAAATTCTCATAACATACTTATTTCCTCTATTTTTTTATCGGATAAAATAACCTGTTCTCCTAGTCCCATATCATCAAACGACCATATTACGCACACAAAGACCATCTCTTTACAAGATGACCACTGCCTTAAATTCATTTTCATCGCAGGAAAGCACCATATCACCGCCATATTTATCCACAACTGCTTTTACATTTAACAATCCAATACCGTGATGATCCCCTCTTTTGCTCTTTATCGTATCATTTTCAATTTCCACCTTTTCTGTCACCGGATTTCTTACCGCAAATATCAGTTTATGATCTTCGCACTCTAATTTCAGATGAATGACCGCTTTTCCGGTATTTTTCAGTACCTTTTCACTCTCCCGGATTGCATTATCCAGTAAATTGGAGAGCAGGATCACAATCTCTTCCTCTTCCAGACAGATCTCCTGCAAATCCCCTACTTTCAGGATAACCGCTATGTGTTTCTCCTGCATGCTGCGGTACTTCTGGTTTAAAACAGCATTGACCACCGGATGGTTCGTGTTGATTGCCGACATCTCGACTGCTATGCTCTCTGTCAGTTTCTGCGTAAATGAAAGTGCCTCATCTATGTGTCCATTCTTTATCAACGTTTGGATCGTAGAAAGCTGATTTTTATAATCGTGCATTTTTCTTCGCTGACGCTCATAGATTTCTTCCCGGTCCTGATAATCTGCAATACGATTTTTCTGATTTTGTTCCGTAAGTACCGCAATTTTTATTCTCTCTTCTTTTTCAATGGTATTCTGCATGAACTCCATAAGGATAAGGTTAATCGCAACCAGTCCCACCGAAAGAAATAAAAATACATTCTGCATATCATCGTTTTCTGAATAAAACATAAGAATGAAACCGACCACCGTAAATACAGGAACACAGAAAAACTGTAACCATTCTTTTCCTGTAATCAGACCGCAGCTTTTTCTTGTCTTGCTAAATCTTCTGATAAACAACATCAGAATGATAAAAACCGTCTTTGATATCAGTGCCTGTAAAAACCATTTTTCTTGGATTGAACCTCCTCTTCCCAGCAAAACAGTCACATAATCAATCAATACAAGCATTGTATAGTTGATGATTGAAAACAAAAAACTCTGCCGGAAGGAAACTTCATAATAAGCCAGATTCAGGAAAGACATAACCAGTATAATCGGGATACATTTTAACATTCCGATCCATGCCCCTGTGACTGCTACCAGATAAAGCACTCCGCAATAAACAAAAAATCTATATCTGTTCCTATATCCGCCATCTCTTTTTTCCATAAAAGTATCAAAAAAGTATAGCGTTCCTTTTACTTCCAGCATTTCCGCAATAAATGTCAATACCCAGAATGTCATGTTATTCTTCTCCCTTATACAGCATATATTCCCTCTTTACCTGTGCATATCGTGCCTTGGGAACCGGAATCTTTTTTCCTGTCGTAAGTGTCATCACATAACTGCTGATTTTGGTAATGTATTTCATATTTACAAGAAAACTTAAATGCGCCCGCACAAATCCCATATT
>ERZ779654.1473-NODE-1473-length-11001-cov-1.829618_pt1 | contig 11001 bp, 9 predicted proteins | sample MGYA00511075_ERZ779654 | MGnify/ENA primary metagenome ERZ779654 (study PRJEB29588, sample SAMEA2155636) | human gut metagenome | biome: human gut; feature: human-associated habitat; material: faeces | place: Denmark | collected 2008/2010 ...
GAATTAGATAGTAGAATACAAGTGTTCCGTATCAATCGTAAAAAAGCAAGTCGTAATATTCTGGACGTATTTCAATTGAACAGATATGTCTTTAAGTTCCGTCCGGATATACTTCATATCCATGATTCGGATGCTATCCTTTATATACCCATTCGCTCTTTTTACCATACGATATTGACTATTCATGCAATGAATTTGCCATTAAAAGGGTACAAGCTTTATAATCAGACAGTGGCAATTTCCAAAGCTGTGGCCGATAATACTGAAAATCGAGGACTTTGTAGACCGGAAGTAATATACAATGGAATTTCAACTTCTGCAATCCAGCGAACAAAGAAGAATATCCCCAATGCTGAACAAAATTTTCGCATTGTGCAAGTAGGCAGATTGGAACATGGTATTAAAGGACAACATTTAATATTAAAAGCTTTACATAGATTATCTTCTTCCCATATTAGTATAGATTTTATTGGGGATGGCAGTTCTTATAACTATCTGAAAGAAGTAACCCGACAGCTCAAACTGGAGAAACAGGTAAACTTTCTAGGTAATTGTGATATAGAATGGATATATCATCATTTATGTGATTATCACTTATTGGTTCAACCATCAATAAGCGAAGGATTTGGACTTACTATTGCTGAAGGTATGGCTGCGGGAGTCCCTGTACTTGTATCTGACCTGCCCGCTCCTTTAGAAATAATAGACAAAGGTAAACAAGGTTATTATTTCAGGCACAACGATGTGGATGATCTCTGTCGGATGTTACGTTATATAATTAAACATTATGAAGAAGCTCTGCAACTTTCTGATAAAGCACAGACATTTGTAACAGTTAATTTTGATTCCAAGCTGATAGCCCAACAATATATCAATTTATACAATGAATATATCTATAAAACACATACGAAATAAACACTCGGAACATTGCTTCTTCCTACTGGCTATAGCAGTCATCTTATTTCATTTTTTCGTGCTACGCCATGAAACGATATTGAAATATGACAGCGATAACAAGATTCTTACGTATGGATTACGCTCCCTTGCTGATGCAATAATACTGTTGTTACCATATTGGATTTTGCCAGCAAAATATCGTCGTTGTATCTGGATAATAATTATTTTGTTCACGATTTGGACACTATCACAATTATGGTACTTTCGTACTTACAATGATCTTATGCCTTTCTCTTCATTCACTCTGTTCTCTAATATTTCTCCTCTACTGATTAAAAGTATAAAAGCATCTATACATACGATTGACTGGAGTATAATCATATCAATAATCCTCTTATTGATCAGTGACTATATACTTTTCCGCAGGAATGAAAATAAGTGGGTAAAAGGTAAAACAAAATATCTATATATAGTATCTCTCATTACATTTGTCATATTGGTTCATATCGCAAATGGTTCGACCTTTTATATGAAAGGAAAAGGCAAAGTAGATAACATTTGGGAAAGATACACTAACTCCAATGGTTATGCTTATTATTTCAGTATAAACGGTTTAGTTGCCTTAGGGATATATTCTATTGTTGAAACCACATGGGAAGCCCAAGAGTTAACGGAGCAGGAAATTACTAAAATAGAAAATTACATTGAAAGCCATGGAAATCATTATACTGATAACTCTTATTCAGTTCCTGAAAGAAAAAATTTAATCCTTATTATTATAGAGTCGCTAAATTCATGGGTGATAAATTTCAAAATAGACAATATAGAAATAACACCTTATTTAAATCAACTTTGTTGTCAGAATAATAGTATCATAGCTTTAAAAGTACAACCTCAAGTAAAAGACGGACGCTCAAGTGATGCACACTTTATGTATAACACAGGAATACTTCCATTGAGAAAAGGGGCAGTTGCTATGCGATACGGAAAAACATCCTACCCTTCACTTGCAAAAGCATTAAGAAACTATGTGACTATAGAGTTTATTTGTGATGATGCTAAATTTTGGAATCAAACCGTAACTGCTTCCAGTTATGGTTTTGAAAATCTTTATGATCGGAATTACATACCTCATAATGGTGCTGATGTAGCTAAAGATGGAGAAATGTTTCAATTGGCAACTACAGTTTTAAAGACAACAAAGCAACCTTTTTACGCTCAATTGGTAACACTATCTATGCACCAACCTTATGATAAACCTATTGTTCCTGCTACTGCCATATCCCAGTCAAATCAATATTCTGCCGAAATAAAGAATTATTTGGAAGCCGTTCATTATTGCGATTCTGAATTAGAAAAATTCATTAGAAATTTAAAGGAAGCCGACTTGTACGATAATTCTGTCATAGCCATTGTATCTGATCACGATGAAGTGGATAAAAATGTCATCGAACACAGAAAGAGAGTGCTTCCTGAAGACAAGGAGGTTGCATTGATTGTGTTGAATACCCCGTATACAATAAAGTATCAAGGGAAGTTAGGACAAATTGATGTATATCCTACTTTATTAGATATAATGGGGGCTAATCATTATCTTTGGAAAGGGATAGGACAAAGTATATTTCGTAAGAATGAAAATGGGCAAACGAACTTTGATGAGATGTGGGATATATCTTCTTTATTAATTACTAAAAGATATTTCAAAGACAACAACATCAATGAGATCCCTAATTAATAGTAAACTAATTCATTTGCAGTTGATAATAGCTTATTGCATAAAAATATGAAAAGATTAAAGATACTTATAGTCAGTAAATTCTTATATGCACGTGGAGGAGCGGAAGTTTATGCCATGAATTTGGGAGAAATGCTGCAAAAGCAAGGACATGAAGTCTGTTTCTTTTCAATGCATCATCCGCAGAATATCCATGTAAATGAGGATAAATATTTCGCAAAAGAGGTATCTTTCTTTCAGCCATCAATCAGTGGAAAAATCAATGCAGCTTTACGTATCTTCGGAACTGGAATAAGACGAAATTACGAGAAAATATTAGATGATTTTCAGCCGGATATTGTTCACCTAAATAATATACATTCTTATCTTTCACCTATAGTTGCCAGATTGGCACATAAAAAAGGTATTAAGGTAATATGGACCGTTCATGATTATAAGTTGATATGTCCTGCATATTCTTGCCTCTGTAATGGGATGCCTTGTGAGGCATGTTTCACAGACAAATCCAAGGTTGTATCCCGCCGATGCATGAAAAATAGTTTTCTTGCCAGTCTTCTCGCCTGGAGTGAAGCTGTATATTGGAATAAAGAAAGACTATCTGAATGGACAGATGCTTTTATCTGTCCCAGTAATTTTATAGCACAGAAGATGATGAAAGGAGGTTATTCGGCGGATAAACTTCACGTTATCTGCAATTTTATTAACGACGAGAAAGTTAAATTCATCATCGAATCAACGTCACAAGAAAGAGAAAGTGCTTATGCATATATAGGGCGCCTTTCAGAAGAAAAGGGAGTTATAGAATTGCTAAAAGTCGCAGATCGTTTACCATATAAACTATATATAGCGGGAAACGGGCCTTTAGAAAATGAACTGAAACGAGTCTATTCATCTAATCATATCAAGTTCCTCGGACATTTATCTGCTATGGAAATTATTGGATTATTGAAGAGAGTACAATTTTCTATGGTTCCTTCTATTTGCTATGAAAATAATCCACTCAGCGCTATCGAATCATTATGTTGTGGCACTCCCGTATGCGGTAGGCGTATTGGTGGTATTCCTGAATTATTAGAAAAAGATGCTGATAATCGCCTGTTTTCTAATGAAGTAGAGCTTATAACATCTCTTTCGGATATGTTTATTTCTTCTTCGGAGGTAGATAGACAAAAACTATCTTTAACCTCATGTGAACGCTTTTCTGCCGAACTATATTATCGAAAATGGTTGGAAGTTGTTCAAAGCATTTAAAATTTAGATATATTTGTCTTTAAGATAAAGAAATATGAAAATTGTAGTAACAGGGACCAGAGGCATTCCCGGTATACAAGGAGGAGTAGAAACGCATTGCGAAGAGCTCTATCCATTAATTGCAGATAAACAGCATGAAATTATTGTTGTTCGCCGTCCCTATTATGCAGTGGATCATTCTGTAAAAGTATATAAACAAGTTATTATAAAAGATATAAGAGTGCTGCGTAACAAGCATTTGGAAGCTTTCATACATACTTTTTTGGCCGTGTTATATGCACGCAAAGTAAAAGCAGATATTGTACATATTCATGCAGTAGGTCCGGCATTAATGACCCCTTTAGTACGATTATTAGGTATGAAAGCGGTAATCACCCATCATGGTCCAGATTATGATCGTGATAAATGGGGGAAGTTTGCCAAATGGATACTTCGTATGGGAGAAAAAACAGGAATGTACTATGCTAATCATATCATAGTTATTTCTGAACATATCAGACGAATGATTCAACAGAAATATCCAGATAAGAAAAATATAACACTGATCTACAATGGAATAAATCCAGTATTTCCTGCACGTAGCACTGAACATCTTCAAAGTCTGGATTTGACAGAATATGGTTATATTTTAGCAGTAGGGCGTCTTGTGAAAGAGAAAGGCTTTGATAAACTAATTGAAGCCTTCAAACAACTATCTCCAGTATCTATAAAATTAGTAATAGCCGGGGATGCTGATTATCAGGATGAATATACTCAGAAGTTAAAAGAAATGTGTAAAGAGCAGAAGAACATACGCCTGGTAGGCTTTATCAAAGGAGAAAAACTTGCACAATTATATACATACGCACGGATATTTGTATTACCTTCCACGCATGAAGGATTGCCTATCGCACTACTTGAAGCTATGAGTTATAATTGTCCGGTACTGGCAAGTGATATTCCTGCTAATAAGGAAATAGGATTACCGGAGGAATGTTACTTCAAAAGTGGAGATTTATCCTGTTTGCAACAGGCTCTGAAGAAACAATTGGAAAATGCTCAGACAGAACGGGTTTCTTACAACTTGTCTGCATATAACTGGACCAATATAGCCGGACAGACCAAAGAAATATATAATTCTCTAATATTATAAAACAATATAGATAACAATTTAACGTTCTATATACTAAAGAATTCTGTATTTTAAGAATGAATATACAATCTTCAATATATACTTTTCCGTTGAAACGGAAAAGTAACCGTATACTCAAACGAACACTTGACATAGTGTTATCATTGATAGTCTTGACTACGATATATCCAGTGGCATATATCATCATCGGGTGTTGCATCAAAATAAAGATGCCGGGTAAGATTATATTTACTCAAAAGCGCAACGGCTTATATGGGAAGGTATTTACATGTTATAAGTTTCGCTCCATGCTGCCCAATGTTGAAGCCGATACGCAACAAGCCTACAATGAGGATCCACGTATTACTCCATTAGGACATTTCCTGCGTGTCACCAGTCTTGATGAGTTACCACAATTCTGGAATGTGCTTAAAGGAGACATGTCCGTAGTGGGGCCACGTCCTCATATGCTGATACATACTGAGCAATATTGTGATATCATTCCTGAATACAATAAAAGACTTATTGTGAAGCCGGGTATCACGGGATGGGCCCAGATACACAACCTGCGCGGTGAAACAGAGAAGTTGGATAAAATGAAAAAAAGAGTAGAATATGATATATGGTATATCGAACATTGGTCGTTCTCATTAGACCTGAAAATCATGTTCAACACAATGAAAATTATATTCCGATAAACTCATGCGTATAACCTGTCACATACTTACAATCCTGTTTTGCTTTTCTGCTTCGTCAGTAATGACAGCGCAAAGCGGACTGAAGCATCAGAACATTTCATCTTTCGTTGAATATGGAGCATCTGTCCATACCGGTGACAACACTCCTTTGTGGCAGGTCAGCAATCAACATGGATTATCCTCTATTGACAATAATACTTATTTAAGAGGTGGAGCTTTTTATACAGATACAATCCGCCAGTGGAGGTTGGAAGGAGGACTGGATATGGCGGTTTTACATCCACTTTTATATTGCAACAGGCTTATGCTGACATACGATATAAATGGTTGGGGATACTCATTGGTAGTAAAGAGATTGACTCACCTTTATTAAATCAGCAATTAAGTAGTGGCGGACTAACCTGGTCGGGTAATGCAAGACCTATTCCACAAGTATGGATAGGACTTCCTGAATATGTGCAAGTATTACCACGCCTCGCTTTAAAAGCAGAAATGTCGTACGGATGGTTTACTGATAATAAATATCAGAGAAAGCAGGTAGGAGAGGATTATTGGTATACTAAAAGCATCAAATATCACCATAAAAGCGGATTCCTACGCATTGGAGTTCCACAGGGTAAGTGGCAACTAGACCTGGGTATGAGCTTGGATGTACAGTTTGGTGGATATAAAAGCGCCGGAATGGATGCAGGAGATTTGGGAAATAGTTGGAAAGATTATTTCAAGGTATTTATTCCCAGTCGTGGAGATGACAGTAGTCCTGAAGGAGAACAAATTGCCTATCAAGGTAATTTTATGGGTAGCGAACATATACGGATGACTTATCGTCATGAAGATTTTTCCATCAGCGCTTATCTGGAGAATTATTACGATGATTTCAGTGGAATGGGAAAACTCAACGGATTTGATGGTTTATGGGGGATCGAATACAAATCTAACCATAAACAGGTCATCAACGGTTTTGTACTGGAATACTATCAGACTACTAACCAGAGCGGTCCAATGCATGGAGTGGATTTCACCGTAGTAGAGAAAACGGGAGGTGCCGACGATTATTATAACAACGAGTGGTATCCCGGCTGGGTACACTGGGGAATGACTATGGCTAACCCATTGATAGCTTCTCCCATTTATAACAAAGACGGTGACATGAGTTTCAAATACAACCGTATCCGAGCCTTGCATTTAGGTTGGAGCGGAGACATCAGCAATGAATGGACATACCTCGCAAAACTATCATATAATAAAACTTGGGGAACTCCTTTCAAACCTATACCTAATATATTAGAAAATTTTTCTACTTTTGCATCAGTTTTCTATACTCCCCATAAATGGAAAGGATGGCGGTTCAATGCATCCATTGCTTTCGATATAGGAGAGATATATGGTGACAATTTAGGTTGCCAGTTGAAAGTACAAAAAACATTCTGAAAAAGATGAATTACATACAAACGGAAATTGATGGTGTATGGCTGATCGAACCGAAAGTTCTTCGTGACGAGCGTGGCTATTTTATGGAAGCCTTTAAAGAAGAGGAATTCAAAATGCATATCGGTGATGTGCACTTTATTCAGGACAATGAGTCGAAGTCTTCCTTCGGTGTATTACGTGGATTACATTATCAGAAAGGAGAATATTGTCAGTCCAAACTGGTACGTGTTATAAAAGGAAAAGTACTGGATGTGGCAGTGGATTTGCGCCAATCATCACCAACTTTCGGTAAATATGTCTCTGCAGAACTGAGTGAGGAAAATCAACGGCAATTTTTCATTCCCCGTGGATTCGCACATGGTTTCCTTGTTCTGAGTGAGGAAGCTATCTTTATTTATAAAGTAGATAATGCTTATGTTCCACAAGCAGAAGCATCCATTCGTTTCAATGATGAAACCATAGGAATTGAGTGGCCTATAGCAGAAGAACAACTTTTATTATCTCCTAAAGATAAAACAGCTCCATCCTTCCGGGATGCGACATATTTTGAATAAAGAGTATGAAGATAGCCATCGTCGGTACAGGATATGTCGGTTTAGTGACCGGAACCTGTTTTGCAGAAATCGGTGTCAGCGTCATTTGCGTAGACACGAACAGTGAAAAAATTGAAGCGCTCAAGAAAGGTGTTATTCCTATCTATGAAAGTGGTCTGGAAGAAATGGTGAACCGAAATGTAAAAGCCGGTCGCCTACATTTCACAACTTCATTGGAGAGCTGCCTGAATGAGGTAGACGTTGTTTTCAGTGCCGTTGGTACGCCTCCTGACGAAGATGGAAGTGCTGATCTCAGTTATGTGCTCGAAGTTGCCCGTACCATTGGTAGAAACATGCAGAAGTACATATTGGTAGTCACAAAGAGTACGGTTCCTGTAGGTACTGCAAAGAAAGTACGTGCCGCTATCCAGGAGGAACTGGATAAACGGGGTGTTAGTATTCAATTTGATGTAGCCTCTAATCCCGAATTCCTGAAAGAAGGAAATGCTATCAATGATTTTATGAGCCCGGACCGTGTAGTAGTGGGAGTGGAGTCCGAACGTGCAAAGAAATTGATGAGTAAGCTTTATAAACCATTCTTGCTGAACAATTTCCGTGTAATATTTATGGATATCCCGTCTGCTGAAATGACGAAGTATGCGGCTAACTCAATGCTGGCTACCCGTATTAGTTTTATGAATGATATCGCTAATCTTTGCGAACTGGTAGGGGCAGATGTCAATATGGTACGTAGTGGCATCGGTTCGGATACCCGAATCGGGCGTAAGTTCCTTTATCCGGGTATTGGTTATGGTGGTTCGTGCTTTCCAAAAGATGTAAAAGCACTCATCAAAACCGCTGAACAAAATGGCTATCAGATGCGTGTGCTCCATGCTGTAGAAGAAGTCAATGAACTACAGAAAAGCATTCTTTTCGACAAACTTTGCAAGCACTTCAACAACGAACTGAAAGGTAAGACAATTGCCTTATGGGGACTGGCTTTCAAACCGGAGACGGATGATATGCGCGAAGCCCCTTCATTGGTGTTAATAGACAAACTGCTGAAAGCCGGATGCAAAGTGCGGGCTTACGACTCCGCTGCAATGGACGAATGTCGCCGTCGGATAGGTGAGAGCATTTATTATGCCAAAGATATGTATGATGCTGTACTTGATGCTGATGCTTTGATGCTGGTTACCGAATGGAAAGAATTCCGTTTACCATCCTGGGCAGTTATCAAGAAAACCATGGAGAAACCTGTGGTGTTGGACGGGCGTAATATCTATGACAAGAAAGAAATGGAAGAGCAAGGATTTACCTATCATTGCATCGGACATTAAAAATATAAAACAGAGAGAGTTATGATAAAGTGGGGTACTATTTCTATGGTGCTCGTTGTTGTGCTTGTATCATCCTGTAGCAGTACTAAAAATGGGGAAAATTCCGACAGGGAAGACTTAACCGCTAAAGAATTGCTGCAAGGTGTCTGGCTGGACGATGAGACGGATATGCCGTTAATGCGTATTAGCGGTGATACGATCTATTATGCTGACCCACAAAATGCACCTGTTTACTTCAAGGTACTTCGTGATACGATTTATTTACGCGGAAATACCCTTACAGCTTATAAAATAGACCGTCAAACGGAATATAGCTTTTGGTTTCATTCTCTATCTGATGATATCGTAAAGCTATATAAGTCCGATAATCCGGAAGACACTCTGGCATTCTCCACTCAGGAAGTGGAAGTTATCCCCAGCACTTCAGAAGTAATCAAAAAAGATAGTGTGGTTATGTATAAAGGAACGCGTTATCGGGGCTATGTCTATATCAACCCTTCTAAGATGAAAGTAATAAAAACAGTATATTCTGATGAAGGTATAGGTGTGGACAATGTATACTATGACAACGTGATACATATCTGTGTATATGAAGGCAAGAAATTACTGTATGGCAAGGATATTACTAAAAAAGTTTTCGCAACTATTTTTCCGGAGGAAGTGTTAAATCAGACCATTCTTTCCGACATGAATTTTATAAATGTGGATGGAAAAGGCTATCACTATGAAGCCATGCTCCGTATTCCGGAAAGTTCCGTTTATCATCTCGTAAGCCTGACTATCGGTACTGATAAGCAATTACATATAAAAATGGTGGAGTAAAACTCCACCATCAAACAATATCTATTAAAGAAATCCTTCTCTTATTTGTTGCTTTTTCCTGAAGGATTAGCACTTTTTCTCGGAGCATTACCTCTTCCTTTTGAAGCATCTCCTTTCTTCGGAGCATTTCCACTACCTTTATTGGTATTTCGTCCTTTAGCACGGAAGTTACGTTTGCCCCTTCCGTCATAACTACGTGGCTTGTATTCGGGTGACTCACCTAATTCTTCAGGTACAGGTATTTTATAAATATCTCTTTCCAGGAAATTCTCAATTTGCTTGAAGTTACTTTGTTCCTTTTCATTTACAAAGGTTAGAGCAACACCATCGTTATTAGCACGCGCCGTACGACCAATACGATGAACATAGTCTTCACTGTCATGCGGAACATCATAGTTAATCACAAGACGAATATCATCAATGTCAATACCACGAGCCACGATGTCAGTGGCAACCAGAATGTTTATACGACCTGCCTTAAACTCATGCATCACTTCTTCACGCTGTGCCTGTTCCAGGTCAGAATGCATTTCGCCTACATTCAGCTTCATCATTTTCAAGGCCTTTGTCACTTCCTTTACTTTCAACTTGGATGATGCGAAGATAATGACACGCTCCGGTGTTTGTTCAGCAAAGAGACTGCGAATTATACCCAACTTCTGATTTTCATAGCAAACATAGGCGGCTTGCACAATTTTATCAGCAGGGCGTGAAACGGCAAGTTTGACTTCAGCGGGATTATTGAGAATGGTGTTGGCAAGTTGTTGTATTTTTGCAGGCATGGTAGCAGAGAACATGATGGTTTGCCGTTCTTTAGGCAAATACTTCACAATCTGCATGATGTCATCGAAGAAACCCATATCGAGCATGCGGTCGGCTTCGTCAAGAATGAAATAGGAAACACGGGAAAGATCTACATATCCCAAACTCAGATGAGCTATCAAACGTCCCGGAGTAGCTATAACAACATCGGCTCCCAACATTAGCCCCTTCTTTTGCTGTTCAAAGAGTATCCCATCGTTACCACCATAAACTGCCACACTGCTGACAGGCATGAAGTAGGAAAAACCTTCCATCTGCTGATCTATTTGTTGCGCCAATTCTCGTGTGGGAGACATAACAATACAGTTTATAGCATCTTCAGGATGTCCACCTTCGGAAAGTTTATTCAGTACAGGCAACA
>ERZ779654.1483-NODE-1483-length-10915-cov-2.866298_pt1 | contig 10915 bp, 5 predicted proteins | sample MGYA00511075_ERZ779654 | MGnify/ENA primary metagenome ERZ779654 (study PRJEB29588, sample SAMEA2155636) | human gut metagenome | biome: human gut; feature: human-associated habitat; material: faeces | place: Denmark | collected 2008/2010 ...
TATACGATTGTATAATAGCTGACATATTTCTTCTAAGGTTTTACCTTTATAATATTCGAATTGTTGAGGAGCCTCTCGAACTCCATTATTAATTGTTATACTTTCAATAGAATCTCCTTTTGCTTTTGATAGCTTTCTATGGCCATCAAAATCCACAAATGAATAAAGAGGCGTTTTCAAATTGATTTTTATTTCACATTTAGTAGCATCATTTTCATCAAGAAATAGATATACAGCATTTTCTACGGCTATAATTTCTTTGATATCTAATTTTAGTATATGCTGTTTTACTTTGGGTATTACTTTTATAATTGCATCTAACTCTGTGCGGTATATATTTGTATCTATACTTCTATGTGACAACGGATTTAACAATGTTCCTAAAGATAATATTATGGTTTGAATATCATCAGTGTCTCCATCCATACATTCAAAAAGAGATTTGGCAGCATCTATTTTTCCTCTCAATTTTTCTTTGGATAAGCCATCATCAGTTCTAGATATATATTTGGGGAAGAGCTGAATTAGTTCTTCAACCGATTTTCTCAAATAATTTGCAGAAGCCGGATAATCAAATTTTTTATAATGGTATATTGCGCGTGTATAGGCATCCTCTGAATCATAGCTAATTGGGTTGTTCGTGGGAAAGTTATCGTTATATATCTCTTTAACCAGCCAAGCACTTTCATAACCTTTAATTTTTTGCTTGACAACTTCTTTAACTAATTCAAAGAAGGCTCTATCATGAGTAAATAAATATATTTTATATTGATTTACCACTTTCCCCAGCAAATAATCTACAACTTTAGACCGATTGCTCATATCCAGGCTGATAAGCATATCGTCCAAAGCCAAGAAACGACCGTCAGGAGCCGCCACTAAATCTAATAATGAGAATCTTATCGACAGAATTATTGCGGTTAATTTAGCCTCATTAAGCTGGGTCTGAGGCTTTTCCATATCAATCCAGGTTCCATCCTCTTTCTTCTCTTTAATAGTCAATCTGATTACAGGAGGAAGAATTTCCATCACTCGTCCTACTCGTTCTTCTTGTATTACATGAGCTACAGATGTTTGTTGATATCTATATCCATACCTCAACCAATAAGATTTATTTGGTTGAGGTATTTTATCTTTGTTATTTTCATAATTGAGTTCTATTGACAACTCCCTGTCGTCTGAATCTCTGAAATGATTATTATATATTTTGCTTACTGATGATGAGGCATTTATACCATCCTTATGATTTATTTTTTCAATAATCCTTAAAACCTCCTGATTAAATTTTTCAATGAGCTCGTCATAGCCGGGATCTATTTTCCGACTTTGGCCTCTTCTTTGAATTCCAGCTACAACTTTATCATAAAGTTCACTGATATATTTAGACCTATCGTTTGTAAATGTAAACGGTAAAATATCTTTGATAAAAACAGGGAACAGGTCTATATATTGTGAATTACGAAAGCTGAAGCAATTAAACAGGAATTTATGATTAATAAAAACACACTCTGCATTCATATCTCTTAGAGGAGAGATGGCTTGTGCCGGAAGTTCTTTATATCCATCTTTTGACAAATGATATTTTGTAACACCACCCTCTAACTCCACCTCTATATATGGGTCTGCAGTTGTTGTATATTTATTTACAAGACTCTCTGGATTATTTTTGTCAAAATAAATAAATCCTTTATCGTGATACTGACTCTGCAGAAGGGCATGTAAAGCATAATATATCGAAGACTTTCCGCTGCCATTCTCTCCATACATGAGCAGATTTTTCCCATCTAAAGCCAATTCAAACTCTTCGGGAAATGCCTTGAATCCATCGATCCGTATTTTGGTTATCGCTGCCATACTAATGCTGAATAATGGGTTTGAGATACTCTGGACTGCGCGAAACAAATAATTTCAATCGTGCTCTTGCCGGATTATCAGTCATAAAGATATTGCTGTGAACGGAAATAATGATATTGTTTTTATCTTGATCAGACAGTCCTTCAATAGGTTTGATCTGTTGATAAAGATAGCTCATAATATCAATCTCCCGCTCTTTCATATGCTCCCTAAATAAAAGTTCATAAACACATCCATCGATGATTTTCTCAAAGAGATCTATGAACATAGAATTCAAAGAAACAAAAGAGTCTGTTTGATTGGGATTCTTCAGGAATACCAGGTAATCATATAATATCGAAAGTAAATCTTGCTCTTCCCTAGTAGCTTTAGGTATATAGAGTTTTCGCACATTTGCAGGTTTGACCTCTGCAAATGTTCTCCCTTCTTCCTGAGTCAGTTTCTTATACAAATAATCGGTCAGCGTTGAGTTGAGCACGGCTGCTATGTACTTATAGCTGTATCGCTCGGAATTCTTCTTAAATACTAAGATGCTATTCAGCACATAATATCCCGATTCATCATATACACAACGGATGCTGTCGGATGTTTGCCGCATAATGATTTTGGGCTCTTCAAATAATTGATCATACCTTGGCCAATGCAAGCACCACCATGGTAGAGTCCCCTTTCGGGTCTCTCTCTTGCTTGATAATTTATCCTGATAAGGCAATAAATATTGATAAATGTTGGGATACGTGGGCGTATTGGCTGATTTCGTTGAATATATAATCAGTTGATTTGCATCTTTAACGACGTATTTATCTATATCAGAGCCAATTAACACTTTGCGCAATATGTCTTGTTCAAAATGTTTTTCTCGTGCAAATTCTTCTGATATACGGAAAATCTTATCACCTCCGGTTGATATTCCGCTTGCCATCTCTTCAGCCAAAGAATCTATCGTAATACCGTTCTGACGAATCGTATTTAAAATATCAATGTCGTTATTGGATATGCCAAGGACGTATGCCGGGATAGACTTGATCTTATCTATTGCTATTTGCTCAATATTCTTATCCCAGTCGATATCCTTTATGTTATAATTTCTGTAATCTGAATATTTGACATAATAGTCCTCGACGTGCCTTTTTTGTGCGATAAAAATGCAAGTCGGAACATCTGCATTCTCAAATGTATTATCCCCTAAATTAATCGCTCTAATAAGTTGATTCGAGAACAGCAGTAAAGACCGGGTATTTTCGTTCTCGTTTTGGAAAAACATGTTATTAGGTACGATATAAGTAACTATGGCACCAGGCATGGCAAGACGAAACGCTCTGGATATAAAATAGCAGAACGTTTCGGGGGTACGCATATGTACATCAGCGTATTCCTTTTTATAGGTCGCCTTTTCCCACTCTGACAATTTTGCCCCAAAAGGAGGATTGGCGATTATAATGTCAAAACCCATAAAACGCCCCTGCTCATCGAGTAGCGTAGGAAATTCAAATCTCCACTCGAATGCATTTTGGTAATTGAGACTTGTTTGTTTCTCTGGCAACTCCTTTTGCTTCTCAGCATACCTCTTTTGTAGCTCCTTGATGCGTTTCTTTTGTTTGGCATCAAGAGTGCCAAATAGTCGAGGTGCTGTCAGTTCGGATAGTTCCTTGCCTATGCGTTGTATTGCAGTGCGAACTTCTTCAATAAGCAACGTCCGGAATGTCCGTTTGACTTCTTCAATAATGGTTCTTAACTCTTCCTTCTTTTCATGGTTGGACTCGTTCGTAAAGGCCTGAACCTTTTCTTTGTACTTATCCAACGACATTGGATTGTTTGCGTGCGTTTTGTTATATTCTACAAAAACATCATCTAAGGGCATCTCCAAAGAATATCGGCTCAGGAGTGAGTTACCGCACATGATCTTGTAATCGAGATTCGGCAGAGGTTCTGACTCATGGGCATCGACGACCAATGCCAGCCAAAAACGCAGACGGGCAATATCTACCGCACCTTGCTCAATATCGACACCGAAGATGTTGTTTTGAATGATTTCTCGCTTCGTTCTAGTAGAGTTGAAGTCGCCGTGAGGTTCCGCATGAGGATGCAAATTATGTATTGAATGATATAGCACATAGAGAATGCCCATCGGGAAAGCTCCCGAGCCAATAGCTGGATCGCAAACTTTCACACCTCTAAGCAATTGAGTGAATCGTACTGCAACATCCCTTTTTTGCAACTCGGGACTCACAATCCCATCGTTGATCAGATGTTCAATTGCCGAAGCGTACTGCCCATCAGGCTCATGGCTTTTCAGATATTGGATGACACTTTGGCGGCACATATACTGCACAATCTCCTTGGGTGTATAGAACGCCCCCTTATCCTTATTATCCTCCAACAAGTTTTCAAAGATGTGTCCCAACATTTCGGGATCAATGCCGACCTCGTTGTCATCAGGATCATTTTCGTCAATAGTGAAATTATAGGTGTCAAAGAATTCAAACAATTGTTTGAAATACTCTTGCGGAAATACAGATCTGCATTTATCAATATCATCCTGCTCGAATAAACCTCCGTTCAAATAGGGAATATTCTCCCAACCAGGAATTAAAGAAAGATCCCAATCGTGTCTTTTAGCATTAGTTACACGTTCCGATGCAGGAGTATTCAGCAAACCGAAAAACATTGGCTCCAATACTTTGTCGAGGAAATCGGCTTTAATAGCATCGGAAGAATTAGTATACAAATTACTCATGTAGCGATAATCTCCATTGAGCCAACCTTTCCGCTGCACAAAATACAAGAATACGATTCGTCCCATCATCTTCTTGACATAGTCGCGAATCGCCTTGCCCTGATCCTCATACTTTATAAAACTCCGCTGCATTTCTGGATCATTCTGGAGAAAATCACAGAATCTTTTATATTGCGCTTTATACTGCTTAAAGAAGTTCTCATTGAGAATCTCAACTGAGAAGCGGCTTTTCAGGTCTGAGACACTTTGAACTCTTGTCTTTTTAAGCAGATATTCTCTGGGTGTACGTGCTGCTATACCTTCCCCCAAATAATAGGAATATCGACGGGGATTGGAATAGGACCGTTTGATTGTACCATCTTCAAGCTCATCCAATTCGATGGATATTAAAGAAAAACGATAATTCGCATCATTATTCTCTGGCACAAAAAGAACCAACGCTCTTCGTTCCCGTTTGTCTGCCATAAACTGGAATATCTCCTTTGACAGGCTAACGCGAGCATCGTGCATCGAGCTATGACGAGCCTCATACACAGCCAGACGAAGCGATGGGCATACACCCAACTTCGTAATGGTTTTGATATACTTTGTCGTTTGCAGATTTTCGACCTCGTTTACTTCAGGCAGAAAGTCCGCCTCGGGCAAAAAATCATTTTGCAAAAAACGAACAAATTCTGTTCGATTATATTTCGTGCTAAAATTAATCATAACGGCAATCTTATTTTAGTTGTTCTGCGAGAATCAAGGTTTCATCGCCTTCGAACACTTTGTTCATTTTTCCTATTACACGATTCAAGTATTCCTGAGTGATTCTTTCCATCACCCTATCGGCTCTTTTAGCTGTATGCTTGTTGATAAAACGAATCTCCTCACCCGTCAAGCCTCCTATGTCAAGCACCGTTAGCAGGTCGTTCAAATAATCTTTAGGAAGAATCGCCTTATCCATCCATATATATAATCGGTCGCGCGCCATAGCCTGCGATTTTTCGTCTGCATCGGGCTTTCCGCTTCGGAACAAACGAGTTTTAATATATTGATATATCGGATTGAACTCGTTGTCTACTTTTAATGGTTCCTCTGAAACAGATGCTTCAAACAAATTGAGTGCCTGTTCGGCTGTAAGTTGTAAAGGTGAATCGTGAGTATTGTCTCCTATCTTGAATACAAAATCGTTACCCTTTTTACCGAATAGCAACACTCCTTTGTGAAACTTATCCACTTGTCGACAGATACGTGCTCGATGGGGGATAGCAAGTGCCTCCACATATACCTCAGAATCTTTCAGCTCGTTCAGCAGATTCCGGTATCGGGTATCCCAGGAGCGCTCTTCGCTTTTGGCCAGTTCGGCCTGGTATCGCTCCTTGAAGTAGGCGTGCAATTGCTCATCGCTCGTCAGCGCCTTCGTATCCTCACCCATAATGGCGTGAATCATCGCCATCTTGAGGGTGGAAATCTGTTTGGTTCGTGTTTCTGCCTCGCCGATGTCCGTCGGGAAGTAGTTGTAGATATACAACTTGTCGAACATCTTCTTGTTGATTCGGTTGATACGCCCGATACGCTGAATCACGCGGGTGGGATTGTAGGGAATATCATAATTGATAATCGTCCCGGCCCGATGAAGATTGTACCCCTCGGATATGGCGTCCGTCGCAATCAGAATCTGATAATCGTCCCGTTGGTATTGAGGTTTCAATCCGGCGTCAAAGTTGGCGCGGATTGTCTCTTTGTTGGCCGAAGAGGCCTCCTTGGAGGTGTATTTGAAAACGCCAAGATTGTCATTCTGTAACGCCGTGCCCAGATAATTGGCCGTATCGGCAAACTCGGTGAAGACAATGATTTTGCGCTTCGGATCCTCTGTGCGCAACTTCTTCAGCAATTTGCGGAACGCATCCAGTTTATAATCGAATCGGATTTGAGGCTCCTTCCCAAACCATTCGGTTTGAATGTCTTTCAGCAACTGCAGATCCGATTGAATATCCGCCATGAACTTTTCGCGTTGAATGTACTTCATGTCGATTTCGAAAAATCCTCGTTCCTGGTATTTCTCGAACATGGCGGTTATCTCCTCGGTCAAATCATCGTCCGAGGTCTCATAAAAGTCCTCCACATCGGGCAGGATGCCTCTTTTGTATACTGGCACCTTGTCGCGCTTCTCAATCCAGGCCTGGATGCGCTCAAATGATTCAATCATCATCTTTAGAGACTCTTGGAATGCGGCAACTGAACTTTCAAACCGACGTACCAACAACCGACGCATGAAATCGGATACGACACCCTGTCGTCCAGCCAGCATATACAGTCCTGTTCCCATCTTTTCATTGAGCTCCTTATCGAGTTCCTTCCGCAATTTCTCGTCGGGAACGATGTATTCAGTCGGTTTGTATCGAGAGGCTTTGAAATACCGGAATGCAGGATCCGCCTTGTGCTTCTCTTTGTCCTCTTCCGAAGGGGAGATCAGGTCGAGTGTCCGCAAGTAGAGATCCTTGACCTCGTTCAGGTTGTACCCCAGTTCGATGGGTGCTTCCGGGATGGTTGGATAAATATGCTGTCGTTTCAGATCTTCCCGATATTCCGGAATATCCTCCAGGTCCAACCGCGAACGGCGAACCACCAGCGGCGATATGATCGAGCGTATGCTTTTGGCTATTGCCTCGGCCTCCGCTTTGATCTCGGCCTGAGACAGCTTCTTTTTGCGTTGCGAATCGGACAGTTCTTTATATCTCACAATCAGCTCCTTGAATGCCGTGCCCAGATTCTCTACGGTCTTAAGAGTCGATTTGCTTGGAATCTGGAAGAGCTTCAGCATGGAGTAAATATCCTCGGGGCGATTGTTGAAGGGTGTAGCAGTCAGCAGCATGACCTTGTTACCCATACAGAGGTTGTGCAGTATACTGTAATCGAGGATATACTCATTCTTGTACTTGTGGGCTTCATCCACAATAATCAGAAATTTTTCATCGGGTTTGGCAATCATCTGATAATGTTTCAAAGCCTCTTCAATCTTTCCCGAGCTGAAAACGGAAGCGGTAAAACCGAACTGATCCTTATACTCCTCCCATTGCTGTTTCAAGTGAGGCGGGCAAACGATGATTGTACGCAATCGTAAATTGCGGGCGACGGTTGATGCAATAACGCTTTTTCCGAGTCCTACGACGTCGGAGATGATGACTCCCTCATGATTTTTGATCGAGTTCAATGCCAGCTGCACCGCGTCGGTTTGGTATTTCAGATTGGAATAGGTGCCTTCTGTAATATCCGCCGGGGTCAGTATATTTTCATCTGTCGGGATGTTGAAGTATTCGTGCAGAACCCGCACAAACATTTTGTACGGTGCGTATAGTTTTTCAAACCAGATGTGTTTGATAACACGATCTTTGAACGTATCAATCGTATCGCCATCCACAACCGATATGGCTGTATTCCACAACTCGTCGAACACGTTCTTCCCGGCTTCATAATCCGTTTTGTTACGCAAGATAACATTCAGTTCCAGGCGATTCCGCAAGCCTGTTACGGATAAATTGCTGGAGCCGGTAATCATAGTGCCAGGGAAGGTACCCATGATGGTTTCGGACTCCATGTTCTGGAACAGATACATTTTGGCATGATTGGGCTCTGCGGTTTTCTTGATCTCCAGCGTCCCGTTGTCCAGCTTTTCTAAAAAGAGTTTGAATTTTTCTATCTGCTCTTCCGAATCGAAAAAGTCCGTATTGTTATATATATCAACGAAGCTATTGTAAAATTCTTCTCGAATTTGTCCTCGTGACTTTTTTTCACTGACAAAATTTTCTACCTCCTTTATGCCGTTGACGATATTTCGTTCTACCTCCAGCCCTACAAGGATTCTCAACTTGATATCCTTCAACTGTTCGCATAATTCGGCAAAGCCGGAGAAATAAAAATATCCGACCAGGAAGTAGGCATGATCGCACTTGGGCAGAATCGCGTTGATGATGTCCGAGAGGACGTTATCCTTATTAGTTATGAATTGGCTATTCATCTTTATTCGCGCTCGTCTTTGTCGGTTATCAAATCTTTCAAATCAACCTGCAGGATGGCTGCAATCTGTAGCAGAACATCCAAACTAGGTTGGGTTCTGTTACAGACATAGGCGTTGACCATGCCATAGCTTTTGCCCAGACGTTTAGAAAGCCACATTTGAGAAATGCCGCGCTCTTCAAGCACCTCTCTAATCTTATTCAATTTCATAAATATGCAGCGTTATTACACAAAGTTAATCAATTTGGCTAAATAAAAAGATTTTTCCAACTTTGTTTCAAGATTTTCATCTACCAGTATTATCAAAACTTCTTATTATAAGCAATGATTTTCTCATCGATGGCGCCCAATTCTCGCATTAAAAGCTTCAGCTTATAGCACATTGCAAGTACTTTCCCCGCGGAAATAGCACCAAAGTTTCTTCAGAGCCAGGTTTTGATTGAACAGAATTCTATGAAATTGGAACTGGAACATGAAGTCTAAGTCCCTTTTTAATAGCTCGAAATGGCGTGTCGGAAACCCTCTATTTGATGAATTAAGAGCTCAAAAATACGTTCAAATTCGTAAAATCTGTCCGAAATTTTGCATCTTCAACCGCCGAAAATCGGTCGAAAACGAGCTGTTTCGGTGCCTGATTGGAGCGATAAACCGCCACTTTCCCACGCCAAAATGGCCGGATCTTCCCTGTTTTCTGGCGAAGGGGTCTCGAAAATCCTTCGCCGGCCAAATTTCGGGTCGGGCCACCGTGGCCCCGGTAAAAAACGACGACTTCGGAGGAGTTTTCCACCCCCTTGCGGGCAAGCTGTTTTCTGTTACGAAATCTATTTCGCGTAACGGAAAACACAGCTTGCTGTGTCCCGAACATGAAATGTTCTCCGGACACAAGGGACTGCCCTCTGCGGAGGCAGTCCCGCCACGGTCGCCGGCCAGCACAGAGAGGCGCAACCGTAAAGACCGGAATCGGTTCACGGGACAAAGATACCGGCCTATGCAATCCGTTGTATACCAGTAGGCAGCGCAGACCTATGCCAAACCTGCGCCAAGCGGTGCCACGGATGTTTGCGGCCGCATGCTCCGGGTGCCGGAGGGTGTTTCTTTGCCGTTGCGGACAATCGGCAATGATGCGCTGCGACGATTCATTACCGACGTACGGAAAGCGTATCGGCGCGTATGTGCAGACACATGATACCTATGGCCAATCCATATATCCATATCGAAAGATATACGGACAATCCATAACGGTTTATGCACGGACGTATGGACGGACGATACCGATGCAGGCATCGCAGTACAGACATGCAGGCATGAAGGCATGGAGACATGGAGGCATACGGCCGCATTTCCGCAAAGCGCCGTTCCCGTACAGAAACGGAGCGTCGCAGCCATAAAGGAACGACCCTGCAAGGGTTTACATACACGGTCAAACGCTTTAATATTTCAATGCTTATGGAAAAAGAACCTGTTTATCTGGCCTTTTCCACCCAGAAGGGCGGAGCGGGCAAAACCACGCTCACGGTGCTGGTCGCCTCATACCTGCACTACGTGAAGGGTTACGACGTGGCGGTCGTGGACTGCGATTACCCGCAGCACTCCATCGCAGGGATGCGGCAGCGCGACCTGAAGCTGGCCCTGGAAGACAACCATTACAAGGCGCTGGCCTACGAACAGTTCACGCGCCTCGGCAAGAAAGCCTATCCGGTCGTGGAGAGCAGCACGGAACGGGCCATAGACGATGCCGACCGCATCACGGAGCAGGCCGCGTTCGACCTCGTATTCTTCGACCTGCCCGGCACGGTCAACAATCCGTCGGTGATCCGCGCCCTCTCCAACATGGACTACATCATCGCCCCGATCAGCGCCGACCGCGTGGTGCTGGAGAGCACGCTGCGCTACATGACGGTCGTGAACGACGTGATCCGCAAAACGGGGGTTTCGAACATCAAAGGAACCTATCTGGTGTGGAACATGGTGGACGGGCGCGAGAAGTCGGAGCTGTACGAGGTGTACGAGCAGGTGATCGCCGAGCTGGGCCTGCAAGTGCTGAAGACCTTCATTCCCGACAGCAAGCGTTTCCGGCGCGAGCTGTCCGCAGGCCACCGCCCGCTGTTCCGCTCGACGCTGTTCCCGGCCGACCGTTCGCTGCTCAGAGGAAGCAACATCGATGCGCTGACGGACGAGGTGCTGACCCTGCTCAACCTCCGCGACAATGGCTAAGCGCATGAAAGCCGGGCCGCTGGACGAATCGCTCATCATCCAGTCCTTCAAGGATGCCGACCTGCTGGCCGATCCCGCAAATGCCGTGTTGCAGGAGGCCGGAGAGCGTCC
>ERZ779654.1490-NODE-1490-length-10873-cov-2.672121_pt1 | contig 10873 bp, 6 predicted proteins | sample MGYA00511075_ERZ779654 | MGnify/ENA primary metagenome ERZ779654 (study PRJEB29588, sample SAMEA2155636) | human gut metagenome | biome: human gut; feature: human-associated habitat; material: faeces | place: Denmark | collected 2008/2010 ...
AACATGCCTGCATGTTATTTGCTCATGTGGTTACTTCGCCCATTGGCTCTGAATAATTACATTCTACAGTAATTTTCACAGACAGGCAACCTATTCCTGCGGCTTATCCTGCTGTGCATAGGCCTCGTTCAGACCGTTTTTCACCATGTTGTCATAGGCGTTGATCATGTGCTGGTGTGCCAGCTGCTCTGCCAGATCGGCATTGCATGCCTTGATGGCCTCCATGATCTGCTCATGCTCTTCATTGGATTTGGGACCGCGGTTGGCACTGGCCAATGTTTTCTTGCGGACACGCAGGACATACTGATGGAAGTCCTTCAGCTGATGCTCCAGCATCTTGCTGTCACATGCCTCATACAGAATATCATGGAAACGATTATCTAACTCCGCCAGCTGCTCCAGATGCCCCTTCTGGGCATGGAACTTGGACAGATAGACATTCTCTTCCATCTCTTCCATCTGCTCCTTGGTGATATGTTCCGTAGCCCAACGGGCACACAGACCTTCCAGCAGGGAACGGATCATGTAAATATCCTTCACATCCTTCTGGGTAATACCGGTGACATAGGCTCCCTTGTTGGGGATGATCTGAATCAGTCCCTCCAGCTCCAGCTGACGGAACGCTTCTCTGACGGGGGTTCTGCTGACTCCCATCTCCTCGCCGATGGCCACTTCCTTCAATTCTTCATGTTCCTGATATTTTCCGCTTAAGATGTCTTCTCTCAGCTTGTGAAATACCCGTCCCCGCAGGGAGAACTTATCCGTTACTTCCTGCTTTACATCATACTTACTCACTATAATCCTCATTTCCGGGCAGCAAAAAATGCCGCCATATTTTCTTACTCACCGATCTTCAGGTTCTTCTCCAGGCAGATACGGTTGACGCAGGCCACGATCTCTTCATCCGTAAGCACGGTGACACGTCCACCGGCGTACTCCTCGTCTACCCACTTTTTGATCTCCGCTACCAGTTCGGAAGTCTTCTGTACCTGCTTGTCTCCCTTTAACTTATAATAGGTGTTCAGCCAGTGTGCGATACCTGCCAGACCGGAGGTGTTGGAAATAGCGCACAATACCGGACGATTCAGGAATTTCTCGGTATCGAAAATGTTGTAGATCTCTTCGTTCTTCAGCAGACCGTCCGCATGGATACCGGCTCTGGTCACGTTGAAATTCTTGCCGACAAACGGGGTTCTGGGCGGGATCTGATAGCCGATCTCCTTCTCATAGTACTCTGCCAGCTCCGTGATGACACGGGTATTCATACCGTTCAGATCACCCTTCAACTGTGCATATTCGAATACCATTGCCTCCAGCGGTGTATTACCGGTACGCTCACCGATACCAAACAGTGAGGTATTTACACCGGAACAACCGTACAACCATGCTGTGGTAGAATTGGACACCGCCTTGTAAAAGTCATTGTGACCATGCCATTCGATCAGCTCATGCGGCACACCTGCGTGGGTATGAATTGCGTAAATGATACCCTGTACACTACGGGGAATAACGGCACCGGGATAGTTGACACCATATCCCATGGTATCGCAGGCCCGGACCTTGATGGGGATCTGATACTCCTTCATCAGTTTCATCAGTTCCAGGCAGAACGGAACCACATAACCGTAGATATCCGCTCTGGTGATATCCTCCAGATGACATCTGGGGCTGATCCCCTCCTCCAGGCAGTCACGGATAACGCTTAAATAGTGATCCATGGCCTGTCTTCTGGTCATTTTTAATTTCAGGAAAATATGATAATCGGAACAGCTGACCAGAATGCCAGTCTCCTTCATTCCGATCTCTTTTACCAGCTTAAAGTCCTCCTTGCTGGCACGGATCCAGCTGGTAACTTCGGGGAACTTGTATCCCCTTTCCATACATTTATAAACAGCGTCTCTGTCCTTCTTGCTGTACAGGAAAAATTCACTGGCACGGATCATTCCGTTGGGGCCACCCAGTTCATGCAGATAGTCATAGATCTTTACGATCTGCTCTGTGGTATAAGGTGCTCTGGACTGCTGTCCGTCTCTGAAGGTAGTATCTGTGATCCAGATATCCTTTGGCATGTTATGAGGCACGATACGATCATTAAAAGGTATTTTGGGGATTTCGGAATAAGGGAACATGTTACGGAACACGTTCGGCTTCTCCACATCATCCAGTATGTACATATGCTCTTCAATCTCCAAAAGGTTGTTCTTCGGATTCATGGAGACCGGACGATTCTGAAATGCATCACTTTCTCTCATTGGTATACCTCTCTTCCCTGACATTCGATATCTGCAAGATTTTATAATTTTTACTCTGCGCAGTAAAAATACATTTTGCAGTTCTCGTATCATTGTATACAATCATACCATTTGTGTCAATATCTTTGGTATTTATTTTATTGACTTATTTTAATCATATTTTTTATTTTTCCCAGTGATTTTATCCTTTTACTTGTTTTCTAATAATCTCCGTACATTAAGCATGCCGAAGCCCTGCTTGTTCCACGGCTCTCCCAGATCGGTAGCTGTAAGGGACAGCAGACGAACAAATTCTTCATTGGTAATTCCCGGATATTTTTCCATAGCAAGGGCTGCCGCCCCGGATACAATGGGTGTTGCCATGGATGTGCCGCTTTTTGCTACATAGGGTCTGTAGATTCTGCCGTTCTGGTTCTGCCAGAAAGCATTACAGGACAGAATCCTTGTCCCCGGAGCCACAATATCCGGTTTACGGGTCACATCATATCTTCTGCCCCTGCCGGAGTACGTCTCACACCTTCCGGGATCATTTTTACAATATCTTCCGTCATGACAACCCACCGTCAGAACCTTTCTGCTACTGGCCATCTCCGAAATACTACCGTCCTCCGGACCGGTATTACCTGCAGCGCAGACCACGAGAATATTATGATCCCACAACAATTCCAGAGATTTTCGCAACATCTGCTCCTTGTAACGTTCCTTCAGGTCTCCGATCCCCACAGAGATATTCAGAACACGGATTCCATACCTGTTTTTCACCCGCAGTACCCATTCCAGAGCTTCCTGCATGGAATCACAGGAGCCCTCCCCCTGTCTGTCCAGCACTTTTCCCACCACAAGCTTTGCCTCCGGTGCCATTCCGCGAAATCTTCCTCCGGACAGTTCTCCGCTTCCGCATACAATCCCGCAGACATGTGTCCCGTGTCCATTATCGTCATACGGAAAGGAACGGCCTTCTACAAAGTCGGAAAAAGCAAGCAGCCGTCCTACCAGATCCGGATGATAAGCAATTCCGGTATCCAGCACAGCAACAGTCACAGATTTCACACGTCCTGCCCCACTATGCAATTGTTCCGGCACCTGTACCTGTTCCCTTACCCGCTGCATCTTGTTCCTTCCCCGTAAAATAAGACAAAACCGGCATAAGACTTATTCTATCTTATGCCGGTTTCTTATCCTGGTGTCGGTAAAATCTGACCCTTATTCATTTATAATTTCGATTCCCTCCGGGAATGCGCTGTCACCGATATTGGTGACACTTGCAGGCAAATGCACCTTTTTCAGTTCGGTATGACTGCGGAATGCTTCATCAGCAATCACGCGAACACCATCCGGTATGGTCACTTCGGGAAGGTCCCCCTTGTAAGCCACCAGAATGTCCCCGCTGATCAGGTAATCATCCATGCTGTTTTCTTCAAAATCATCCATCCATCCGGTATGCGTAAATGCCTTGGCTTCCACCCGGGTCACCGTATCTGGCAATATCACACTATTCAGATCATCACAGTGATAAAATGCTGCATAATCAATAGTGGTCACACCTTCCGGGAACGTCACACTTTCTGCCGAACTTCTGGAAAAAGCAAAGCGTCCGATCTCCGTGGTTCCTTCTGGTATACTCACTGCTTTGATCGACTGGTCACGATAATATTTCCACTCCGGAATCGTACCGTCTTCTGCCTCCGCAGTGATATCCTGCGTTTCTCCTCCGGTCTCCTGTCCTGCTACCGGTTCCGTATAGCCCTGTTGCACAGTTTCTTCTTCAGGCAGCATCATAACCATCGCATGATTTCCTACGACAAAGGTACTGCCGATCACATTTCCGGGCACCGGTGTCGGTGCAGGGGTCGGCGTTTCAGTGGGGGCAGGCTCTGTTGTTGCCTGTGAATCTGAAGTTCCGTCTGCCGCCGGTGTCGCCGTCGGCGCTGCCGTTACCAGAGGACTCTGACTTTTCTGCTCTGCCAGCTTCTGTGCAAACTTTTCAGCCACGCTGCCTTCGTCCGCATGAATCGTTACGTTATCACAATTTAAGAATGCATCGTCTGCGATGCTTGTCACCGTGTCCGGAATATAAATATCCGTAAGGTTCGTACATCCGGCAAATGCCTGTGCATCAATACTCTGTATATTCTCAGGGATCGTGATCTGTTTCAGTCCGGTGCATCCTGAAAAAGCATATTCATCCACTGAGGTAAGACCTTTGCCAAGTACAACCTCTTCCAGATTATCACAGCCCCAGAAGACATAGGCATCCATGCGCTTCACCGACTTGGGAACCACAACAAACTGTACCTTCTGATTGTTCTCAAAGGCACTCTCACCCACAACTTCCACTGTATCGGGAATCGTGACACGTTCATCGCTTCCTCTGTATTTTGTCAGTGTACTGCCTTCAATCTGAAAATCGGAGGCTGCCGCATCTGCCTCCGACACAGGAAGATGTGTCAGGATCAATGCGGTAGCTATCAATGCCAATGCAACTACCCACTTTTTATGATTCATAAACCTTCCCATCCTTTATTTTCACTAGGCTCTTGCCTTGCGCAGAGTCTTCTTATCCTTCTTCATGAAGAATACTATGGACAGACATGCTAGCCCCAGAGACAGGAACCACTTCGGATGAATGGCATCTCCGGTCTTAGGAGTGCTGTCTGCGATTGTTCCGGCTGTCAGGTTGTTCGTATCCACATAGATCACATACGGTGAGAAATGCTCCGCCGTAAAGGTAATGCAGGATACTCCGGAAATCGTGGAGAACTTCGGTGTCAGCTTGTCTAACTTACTGTTCACCACTCCTGCTACCTTGTTGTTACCTGCATAGGTGATCAGAGAATCCGGGATCGGCAGGGTAATGCTGATGGACAAACCTGTAGTATCCGTGATCTTGTTATTGCCGGTGGAATCATAGAGACTGATATCCATCGGGAAATACTTGATGGCACTGATATCGTTGCCATACTCTGCCATCAACGCCTTTACTACTTCCTCTGAAGCAGATGCGCTCTCAGTGATCTTGATCACAAAGTTATCGGAAGATCCGTTTACCGTTGCAGATACCACACCGGTATTGGACAGACCGTTCTTGTCAATAACAACAGTGGTTCTGCCGCCGGAAACATTACCTGTGGTAGTACTGTTCGGCCTTCTGTTGGAATTGGAATTCGTAGAATTACCACTTCCGGTAGAAGTACTGGTATTAGAACCGTTTGACTTTGTATAGTTTGCCGTAACCGTTACATTTCCCGCAGGCATGGTGATTACCGTTGCCGATAATACCTTACTTGCTATAGTGGTATTGGATGGATCGATCGTCCAGTTGCTGAACTGCATGCCCTTGGCCGGATCATTAGCCACGATGATCGGCTGTGAACCGGCAGCATAACTTCCGGACCCGGAACCGTTCTTAACTGTCAATGTGTACAGTTTTGTTGTGGTGTTAGTCCCGGGAGCCGGTGTTGCTGTCGTTCCCGGTGCCGGTGTTGCTGTGGCGTTCGGATCGTCCTGGCTTCCGGTAATAGCATACTGGGCATAAGTATCCGTATCCTTGGTGATTCCGGTAATGGCAGGTCTCCATCCTGTAAAGGTATAACCGCTTCTGGTAGGGCTCTGTGGTGCAATGGCATCTTCGCCGGACGCTACCTTCTGCACGTACAGCACCGTATCATCGTAATCAATGAAACGTACCGTGAATTTGGAGTCTTCGGAATCATTCTTCTCATACTGGGCATAAATCGTGGTATTCGCCTGAATGTTGGTAACCGCAGGCCTCCATCCGATAAAGGTATATCCTTCTCTCTTAGGATCAATAGGAGGTTCTGCATCCTTTCCGGGAGCTACCAGCATAGTCTTCAGTACGCTGTCATCCCAGTCAAGGAAAGTTACCGTATATTTGGAAGCATCCGGATCATCTGCTTCGTACTGGGCAGTTACCTGCAGATCGGCCTGTACCCCATGATAATCCGGAACCCATCCGGTAAGGGTATATCCCTCTCTGCCTTTAACTTCAGGGGGAACTGCATCTCCCCCTGCTGCTACCGTCTGTGTATCCAGAAGCGTAGAATCCCAATCCCAGAAAGTTACGGTATAGAACAGTTCCAGCGGCTTTGAGGTCGTCATAATACCGTTCTTTGTTGCATAGATATATGCATTACTGCCATCTACGCAGTAGAACTGCAGTGCACTCTTATCGGTGGTTCCACCGAAGGCATCATTATCCAGATAGCTGACACTTTCCGGCACTTCCATGTAGGCAATACTACTGTTCGTAAAGGAATCCTTACTAATGGACTTACAGGTATCCGGCAGATAAACTGCGAACAGCTTCGGAGTATCCATAAAAGCACCTTCCGGAATATCTGTCACAAAGGAGGTACGCAGATCCACGGAACTTACCTTGGTGCCCGCAAATGCTTCCTCAGCAATTCCGGTGACTCCCTCTACTTCCGTAGGAGCTACCACTCCGCTGGCTCTTCCTTCCAGAAATTCAATGATATCTTTCTTCTTTCCGTTTTCCAGACTGTAGATAATAGAATTATCACAGGTGAAATAAGGACTTCCCTGGAAATCCACCGTTGTCAGTTTCTCACAGCCGGTGAAAGGACGTTTTCCCATTGTTGTTGTGGTGGCAGGTACTGCCACACCGGTCAGATTTGTACATCCCTTAAAAGCATAATCATCAATCTTCGTAGTTCTGTCTTTCAGATAGACACCACTCAGATTCGTACAATCCTTGAAAGTCTCCTTGCCAATCTCCAACAGTCCGTAAGCGGTCAATGTCTTGGTCGTATTGGACGGCAGAGCTTCCGAAGGTTCTGTGGCAGTAAACAGATTTTCTTTAATGGTTTCAATACCGTAAGGTAATTCGATCTGCAGTGCCGCATTGATGATCTCACGTTCATAATCCGTCATAGGTTCTGAATTCGTACCAAGATATTTATCTACCGCAGTCTTAGCCGCCTCCTGGTATTCCAGTGTCATATAAGCATAATTGCCTGTGGTATATTTCGAACCGGACTGAATTTCTTTAAACGTAGGATAATCTGCCAATTCATTTTTGTCCGTATCCGGGTTATACTTTACTTCCAGATTCTTCGGCCAGCCACTGTAATAGGTAATATAGGTTCTTTCCTGGTTTCCTCTGTTAATATAGCTGTTCGGATCCATTGCATAATTGAACGGTGCCGAATCATCCGAGATAGGGCCTGTAAAATACAATTGCTGTACATCAGTTGCGTCCTTGTTACCGCAATCTGCCTTATGATATTCCACCTCCTGGGTCTTGAATGCATCTGTACCGATACTGGTAATATTGACAGGCTCCTTGAAAATGACATCTTTCAAATTATGGCAGCCTTTAAACGCACTGTCTTCAATCGTAGTAATAGAGGAGGGAATCGTAATTCTCCTCAGATAACAGTTATTACGGAAAATACCGGAGCCGATCACTGTGATCTGGTAAGGTCCGACGGTATCCGGCATGGTAACAGTTTCCAGACCGCTGTCAAATTCACAGTATACTAGCTGATTAGAGGAATTCACTCTGTAAACAGCCTTTTTGCCACTTGTTTCCTGAACTGTCAGTTCATACAGATTCTGCTTGGTTCCGTCGGAATTCAGATAACTGAATGCCATATAATTATTCGTCGCACAGGTATGGAACTGGGAGCTGTCAACACTTTCCAGATAAAACTCTGCCGGTACATCCGCTTTGAAGGAATCAAAGGTATATGAAGTATCTACTGCTCCCCCCGTGATCTTCAAAGACGGGTTTGCTGCAGTTACATATTTCAGATTCTCGCATCCCCGGAACTCGGATACATCAATAGATCCGGATACCGGGCCGTTGGCATTGCTGAAAGTTCTGGGGAATGTCACAGATCTTAAATTTGCACATCCTTTAAATACATTTTTCCCAAAATTGTTTAATGCTGTTGCATTATTTGTGGAAGCCATTTCCTCTTCCACAGAGAAACCGTTATTTTCTTCTGCGTTGGACATATTAATGCCTATCATGGAATAACAGTCTTCAAATACATTATTGCCAATTGTTGTTACATTAATAGGAACCGTAAATTTTTCCATGGACTGGCAGTTGGCAAATGCGTAATCCGAAATCGTTGTCAGATTGCTGATCCTATCCAGATTTACACTGGTCATAGTAAGGCAGTTGGCAAACGCATAATCACCAATAATATTCAGACCATTTCCCAAAGAAATGCTGCTCATACCGGTACAGCCATAAAATGCATATACACCCACTCCTTTTACGCTCTTTCCGATGGTCAGTGTGTGAATATTACCATTTCCGGCAAAAATCCCCTTATCACTACTGGTGATCGGTCCTGCAATTTTCCAGGTACCTGCATCTTTTCCGGTTCCTTCCTGCAGATACTGGTTGCCGATATACCATACCTCTGCACCTTTGATACGCTGTTTATTGGAATCTGTCGTTTTCTCATAAACAGGTACAAGATCACCACCGGATACAGTATCCGACTTGTGATAATACAGTTCTTCAGATGATAAATTCTCCCACTGGGCACGGTCTTCATAACGGCAGGGCTGATACGATGTGCTGATCACAATCTCTGCCCCGGTTACCGGATCAGTTGTCGTCTGATTCACTGCATAGAACAGGAAATCATTTTCCTTACCTACAGCGACATAACCGCCGTTGGTTCCATCACTGTAAGAATATTTCTTATACGCATCCAGTCCATCGGGAATTACCAGGTTGTTACCTTCCAGATAGCCACCGTTGTATCCCAGGATCACGGCACCCTTATCACTGCCGCCGTCCGTTACATAGGCAAACTGATACTTACCGTCACCGGTGGTATAGATTTCTTCCTTACTGTCCAGATAAGGAATCTTCATCTGTTGCAGATAAGATTCCGTAACCTCCTTTTCTGTTCCATCTGCTGCACGCAGTCCTTCCGTAGGGATTGCCGCTACTATAATTGCCGAGATCAGAAACAATGTCCCCAGGGTCTTCCTTACTGTCTTTTTTAATCTTCTGTTAGTCTTCTTTTTACCCTTAGTCATCCTTTACTCCTTTGTCGTCACCTTTTTGGCAACCACTACAAATCTGCCGTTTTTCTCCTGATAATCACAGGTAGACAACGTTAAAAGCTGGTCACCGAACGAAGCTGTGACTCCCGTGTCATATAATGACATTTCTGCCATATCATTCATATAAGAGTCAAATTCCTGCTCGCTCTGGGCGTCTATAAACTGATAGTACTTAAATACGATTTCATCTTCACTATAGACCCGGGATCTGAATACGTACATGATCTCATACTGGCCTTTTTCATAAATGGTATCAAACTGTATGCAAGGATGTTTCTCATAATAGCTCTGGTCGCTGTATAGGGATAAGCTTCCGAACATCTGCCCGCTCTTCATATGATGTCCATACAAAATGAAGTTTGTGCTGGGCTTGAGCACATCACAATCCTTGTCCATGAAAATGGATCCGTTTTTATCATACTCCTGATTCAGATTGTGATCAAGATAATATTCATTATCCGTTGTCTGCATTACAGGGTAATCTATATTAGTATCGTCAATTTTTACCCATCCGATTAGTCTTTTGTTCTTATTTAATAAATTTTTATATTCATCCAGTACCGGAGGGGGCGTACTCTGCGTTTCATCCGCGGTGTAATGGATCACAGGATCCTGATTCTGACCGGTTGCCGGCTCTTTATCCTTCAATTCACTTAATTGCTTGTAATTATCGGCAGTACGGATGTTATACCAGTTATAAATTCCGAAATAGCCAAGGCATGCCACTGCGATCACACTGCAACAGACCACAAGAAGTTTCCTTCGTTTCTCCTGTTTTTTCAATTCTTCCTGAACGATTTTGTCAATCTCTGCCTCGTCAAACTGCGGTTCTGCTTTCTTCTTCACAGAAGTCTTCTTTTTTGTTGTCGGCCTCTTTTTGGGAACTTTTTTATCAGGACTTTCTTTTTTTACAGTTTCTTTTTTCTTTGATGCTTCTTTTCTATTTTTGGGAGTTTGGGCCTTCCCGATTGTTTTTGTATTTTCTTTCTGAAGAGAATGTCCTTTCGCCGAAGATGTTTCCGGTACTTTTCCCTCCTGTCTTTGAATGTCCTCCGACAGCTCTTCCATGTAATCCTGTCCCAGAATACTATGGAATCTACACCTGCCGCTGCGGATCACTTCTAGCAGTTTCTTCTGGTCTGCCAGGCTCATCTTCTTCGTCTGTACCCGAAGATTCTCGATCACCTGCTGATCCTTCAGGGCATTCTGATAATCCGCCTCCGTGCGGAACTTTCGCCCCTCTACCACATATATCTTCTGTGCCATCTATCTATCCTTAATTTAAAATCTGTCTTTTCACAATCTATGCATGTCTATATAGATATCTATATTTTACTATATCCGGAAATTATTGCAAGTCTTTTCCGGAAACATTGACAGGCTCCCCCGCATACAATAGAGCATAAATAAAATGTGGAGGCACTAAAAATGAGTGACTTAACTGCTACAAATTGCGGCTGCAATAATTCCTGCGGCAATAACAACTGTGGTAACGGTATCTTCGGCAACAGCTGCATCTGGATCATCCTGTTGCTGTTCTGCGGCGG
>ERZ779654.1499-NODE-1499-length-10851-cov-1.633105_pt1 | contig 10851 bp, 8 predicted proteins | sample MGYA00511075_ERZ779654 | MGnify/ENA primary metagenome ERZ779654 (study PRJEB29588, sample SAMEA2155636) | human gut metagenome | biome: human gut; feature: human-associated habitat; material: faeces | place: Denmark | collected 2008/2010 ...
GCTTTATACGCGCAGCCTCAAAACGGACAGTATTCTGCATACAACCGGACGTAATTGTGAAATGGTCTCTGTCCCGGAAAATACACGCAGCATCCTCGTCACACTCACCAACTGCAACCTGGACAAACAGGTGTCTGATCCGGTTTTCTATCAGGGCGATGGTGTCCATATGTTTCGCCATGAACTTTTAAAAGCAGGGATCCCCATGCTCCTCGGCATTATGAACGTTGTACTTGGCATTCTGATGCTCATCTACTGGCTGTTTGTGCATATGTGAGCAAATCCATGCTGTATCTGGGAATTCTTACAACGGATCTTGGTGCATGGTTCTGCCTGGAAACAAGCTCTTCCATTCTTCTGTCACAGAACCCGGTGTTCCATTCCTATGTGACCCGCATGCTTCTTCTGCTGCTGCCCATTCCTTTTATGATGTTTGTCCGGCATTATTTAAAAGCAAGGGACCGGTATCTTTGCCGGATTTTTGTCTGGCTGGATGTGGCAGAGATTGCAGTTGTTTTATTCCTGCAGCTTATGGATCCGTGACCTGACGCAGACACTCTGGATGACCCATGTCATGATCGGCCTTGCAGTTTTATATTTTATCTATACCATCTGCAACAAATTTTATCACCACACGACGACACATGCGCTGTGGATCTGTACCATAGGGATCATTATTCTGATCGGTACTCTTTTTTCCGACATGTACAATTATTATCAGGGGTCGCAGGACATCGAAATTGTCGGCCGCATCGCCATGCTGCTTTTTATCGTAACCCTTGCCTGCGACACCGCATTCGTATCCCTAAAGGAAATCGATACCGGCCGTCGCGCGGCTCTCTACCGTGAACTTGCGGAAAAGGATCTCCTGACCGGCTGCTACAACCGGAATGCTTACCACGAAGATACCAGCCGGTGCAAAAAACTGACAAATCTTCTGTTGTTTGCATTTGACCTGAACAACCTGAAATACTACAATGATAAATTCGGACATGACTGTGGGGATCAGTATATTACGGATGCCGCACATATTCTCCAGAAAATTTTCTCCCGTCACGGAAAACTGTACCGCATCGGCGGGGATGAATTCTGTGTTTTGATTGACGACCATAATACCTGTGATATCAGCCATCTGATCTGCTGTCTGCGAAAAGAGGAGGCCGTTTACAACGCCTCCTCCCGAAACATCCATCTGCAGATTGCCTGTGGATATGCTGTCTTTGATCCACGGACAGATACGAATCTGGATGCCCTTCAAAAGCGGGCAGATCAGAATATGTACGAAAACAAAAAACAGTTAAAAACATTTTCTTACCGCTGAGGTTCTGCCTGCAGCGGTATTTTTGCGACATCTTTTTTACGGAGTTTCTTTACCTCATACAACTGCTCGTCCGCAAGCGAAAGTGCATCCGCAAGACTGTGCTCATCGCCCGGCTCTAACGCACAGGCACCGATGGAAACCGTTACGTTATACGGTTTGTCACTCTGTTCATTCCGAACGGTGAATGCATCGTATAACTCCTGTAATAACAGTTCTTTTTTCTTTTCCGTCATCAGTGCACATGCATACTCATCCCCGCCGATTCTCGCAACAACCCCATCCCCTGTCTGCTCCTTTTGGACAATCTCTGCAAGAATTTCCGCGATGGTGTGCAGGGAATAATCCCCTTCCTCATGTCCGTACCGGTCATTGATGATTTTAAGATTGTTCATATCCGCATAAAGCACCAGAAATGTTTTTCCCGCTGCTCTTGCTTTGTTTAGCATAGGCTCCGCATATTCGAAAAAACCCCTCCGGTTACAGATCCCGGTCAGTGGATCTTTCTTTGAAAGTGTTTCCAGTTCCAGATTGTTTTCCTTTAAGACATACAGAGATTCCTCTAACTGTTTCTGAATATCCTCATTGTTTTTCAGAAGATTCAGCATCTTGACTGCTGCCGAAATCTGATTACTTAAAAATTCTCCATATTCCAGCACTTCATCGGTCAGATCACACTCTAAAATTCCATACAGCATTTCATTGGCATACAGAGGAAGCGTTACCATCCATGCCCGGTCAGACATTCCCAGCCTGGAAAACTGGAAAATATTTTTTGCCTTTTTTTTCTGATGAATGGCGGGTATGTTTTCTACCTTTCCCTGAAGTTCCCTGGCTTTCAGCAGCAGCTGCTCCGGCATCTGAAATAATTCATGATTCAGATGAATGACCGGCTCCTCATAGATGTACAAAAATGCATTATGTATCTTTAACCATTCCATTGTTGCAAGAATTTCCCCAAAACTCTGATCGGTTCCTTTTTCAAAACAAAGCAGTTTCAAAATAAAGTTTTTCATTTCGAAATTTACCCGTTTCTGCTTTCCGAACAGTTCATCGGCCCAGTGATTCATGGACTCGTACTTTTCCAGCACATCATTGCGCGCATCCACTTCTTCCTGATTTCCCCGGCAAAACGAATTCCGGATCACCAGATCGGTCGGAAGGCGCACAGAAGAAACTTTTTCTCCCTGCATCATCCGGCATAACAGTTCACATGCTTTGCTGCCAAGTTTTGACACATCCGCACGTACCGAAGAAAGTGTCGGATAAATCTGGGAACACCACTCCGTATCATCATACCCGAAAACCGAGATATCCCTTCCCGGCATAAGCCCCCGCGCCTTCAGTTCTTCATAAAATCCGGCTGCAGTTTCATCATTGACGCAAAAAACGGCTTCCAGATCCGGATTGTCATCCAGAAGTCTGGCATAGGCGCTATGCGCATTTCCCGTCAGATCCCCTTCCACATACCGTTTTTCCTGCGGTAAGATACCGTTCTTCCAGAGTGCACTCTCAAACGTAGCTTTGCGCTCCATTGCATCGGAATTTTCCTTCGGTCCGCCTACCATTCCGATTTTTGTGTAATGCAGATCCTGCACGAGATAATCGATTCCCTGCCGGATTCCACGGTCATTGTCATAACTAACATTTACATATCCTTCCAGATCAGAGGAAACCAGAACGCATGGAATTCCATCATAGTGATGCATAAATTCAACCATACGTTCTTTCGTCGTGTAACAGCCCCCCCCCCCCCAGCCAATACAGTTTGCCGCTACGATAATCCCGTCCAGACGGCCTTTTTGTACACTCGAAAACAGGGTATCATACTGATATTCATACATAATATCCGTGTTCTGCGCGTAATCACGGTCTAAAAATTTTCCCGGAAGCACTACCATGTTGACATCCTGCTCTTTTGCTGCCTCCCTCAGACCTTTACACAAAAAACGTGTAAAATCGTCTGTGATGCCTCCGACCATCACGCCTATGGTTTTCCTTGTTTTTGTCATATCTATCCGCCCCTTAGCTCATTTCAATTAAAGTTAGCTCATTTTCTATTCTTAATAAAATTATTTTAGTATAATTTTATGTTTATATCAATTATATTTTTAGCTAATTTTAGTCGGATAAATTTGTGGAATGTGATCTAAATCTCTTCACATTCTCCGGAATCCTCGATAATCCGAAGTCCGGCTGTGCTGGTAACCGGAAGAGAAAACGCAATGGTTCCCGCTTTTGTCCCGATTCCGGCTTTTTCCATGATGGATTTCATAATCGCATTTTTCTGTTCCGTTTTCGTAACAATAAATATAATTTCTTTTTCGGAAACCAGCGATACGCCGAGAAACTGTTCTGCCCGTTTCATTCCGACACCTTTCCCGTGAAAAACCGTTCCCCCGGTGGCTCCGCCTTCTTCTGCCGCACGCATCACCTGCGTATTGTATCCGTAATTGGCAATTGCAATGATCAGCTCATGTTTTGTCTCCTTCAACGTTGTCTCCTCCCCTTTCTCGAATTCCTGTTCTCCCAGCATAAATTTCAGCTGATGTTTTCCGCCAATACTGCTAAGCGGTATCAGAAAGACAATTCCCGTCCCGGGCACATCAATTTTCAGTTCCGTCTGCAATCCCTTTTTCACGGTTTTCCAGGTAGGACGTGTGACCAGACAAAAATGAATGCCCTTCTCATCCTCCTCGAGTCCGAAGTAATCCAGTACATCGCTGGCCGCTGTTCCCATGGCAAGAGAAATATTTCCAGTATCCACGTGATTTTGCTTATAAAACTTCACAAATTTCTGCATCTGTTTTCGATTGCAGATCGTAACCATCATATAGATCTCACTCATTTGTCCGCTCCTCTTTCCTGTTTTTCTATAATTCTATAATTGCATCATCCGCATACCCGGCAAACACATCCTCTGCCTGCAGGAATGGCTGTTCTGCCATTTCTTCCTTTTTATTACTCTTAATCTTATAGATCAGCCCGAGGACCTGCAGCGTAATCAGCGGAGTCATGGCAACCATCGCTACCACGCCGAAGGCATCCTTTACCACATCGCCGCCTACTGCCGTACAAGCGCCCTGTGCCAGTGGCAGCAGAAAAGTTGCCGTCATCGGACCGGATGCCACGCCTCCAGAGTCAAACGCAATCGCGGTAAAGATTTTCGGAACAAATAACGTCAGAAACAGTGCAATGGCATAGCCCGGAATTAAAAAATACATAATCGGAATTCCGGTAAGCACCCGCAGCATGGAAAGCCCGACCGAAGCAGCCACACCAACCGAAAGGCTGATCTGCATCGCTTTTCCGGAAATATCCCCATCGGTCAGTTCTTCTACCTGTTTCATCAGGACATAGACGGCCGGCTCTGCCTTGACAATGAAATATCCGATCACCATTCCGACCGGGACTAAAATCCACGGACACGGCAGTGATGCCATAACGGTTCCAAGATAGTTTCCTGCGGGAATAAATCCGACATTGGCACCGGTCAGGAAAAGTACCAGTCCGACATACGTGTAAAGCAGTCCCACACAGATTTTAATCAATGTCTTTTTATGTAGTTGAATGGAAACAAGCTGGAAAATTCCAAAAAAGAAAACGATTGGAAGCAGGGAACCTGCAATTTCTTTGAGATAATAGGGAATTTCGGATAAAAACAGCCGGCCAAGTTCCACAGAATTGAAAGCTTCCGGCACGTCCGCTGCCACATAACTTCCCTGGGCAGGATATACCAGTCCCAGGAGCAATACCGCAAGAACAGGACCGATCGAACACAGTGCAACCAGTCCGAAACTGTCGTTTTCCGCATGCTTATCATTTCGGATTGCAGAAATACCAACACCAAGTGCCATAATAAACGGAACCGTCATCGGTCCGGTCGTCACACCTCCGGAATCAAACGCCACCGCCAGAAAATTATCCGGAACAAACCTTGCGATCACAAATATCACACCATAGAACACAACTAATAACGGGGCTAACGCTATTCCAAATAAAATACGAAGCAGTGCTACAACAAGAAATGCGCCAACCCCGGCTGCCACCGAAAGAATCAGCACCATATTCGGCACCGACGGCACCTGAGCGGCAAGCACCTGCAGATCCGGTTCTGAAATGGTAATGATGACCCCGAGAAAAAAGCCCAGAAGGAGGATCACCCATAGTTTTTTGGTTTTAAGCATGCTGCCTCCTACACGTTCCCCCATAGGAGACATTGACATTTCGGCACCCATGGAAAAAAACAGCATGCCTATAATTACAAACACCGCACCGATCATAAATTCCAGCAGAATACTGGCGGACACCGGTGCCACTGTAAAACTCAGTAACAATACAATGAACAGAATCGGCAATACTGCCTGTATGGATTCTTTTGTTTTTTCTTTTCTCTTTTCCAAACAATCCCTCCTTCTTCCTGCATATTTTCATACAATTTATATATGTATGCCATATTATCATGCACTAGAAGGAAAAACCAGCAAATTCTTCCTAAGATTTGGTTAAAATATTATTTTTTAAAACCGGCATGCGGAAAATCTGTATCAGCAGAGGAATGACCATAATAAACCATACGAGTGGTTCCGCCACGATTACACCTGTGTAGCCAAACCACGGAACGAGTGTTGCTGCAATCACGATTTTGCCGATCATTTCCAGTGAACTTGATACCAGCGGTGTAATATGGTCTCCCAGCCCCTGCATGGCATTACGGACAACACATATCACTGCCGTGACAAAATAAAACAGCGTATCAAACTTCAGATAATTGGTTGCATTCTTCAGTACTTCGGCATTTTTGCTTCCAGTTACCATGTAAACCAGCCAGTCTCCGATTGTATAACTTGCAACAATGGTAAAGCTGCACCAGATACAGGTATATAAAATTGCAAGCCCGATTCCCTTTTTTATCCGGTCAATCCGTCCTGCTCCAAGATTCTGTCCGCAGTATGTTGCCATCGTCTGTCCGAATACCGTAAACATAATCATAAACATTTCCGATATTTTGCGGGCTGCGGTATGTGCAACGATAATGTTCTGTCCCAGTTTATTGATTGCCGTCTGCAGCGTCAGGGAACCGATATTGATCAGGGAACTCATAAACCCCATGGACAGACCCGCGCTTAGCATGCTTTGGATCATCTGCGGCTGTGGCTCTTTGAAATCGTCCCTGGACAACCGGAGCAGTTCATACCGTTTTATCATATAGATCCAGCAGATCACAAACGCCAACGCCTGTGCCGAAACCGTGGCAACCGCGGCTCCCCTTACCCCCGTTTTTAAAACGACCACAAAAAAGAGATCCCCCGCAATGTTCAATATGACAGAGATTGCAAGAATCACCAAAGGCGTAATGGTATCTCCGAGTGCACGCAGTGCAGCAGCGCAGGCATCATAAAGAAATGTTGCAATCAATCCCGCAATAATGATTACAATATAAGAACCCGCCATTGTCCTTAAATTTTCCGGTACATTTAAAAAGCGTAAAATCGGCTGCAGAAAAAGCAGACCGAGAACCGTCAGTCCCGCAGCAACAGCAATTCCGAGTGTCAGTGACATGGCAAACGATTTTTTCACCCCGCGCAGATCCTTTGCTCCGAACCGCTGTGCAGTGATGATGGCAAACCCGTTGGAAAGCCCCATCAGAAAGCCGATGATCAGATTGCTCAGTGAACTTGTGGCACCGACAGCCGCAAGTGCATCTTCCCCCAGAAATGATCCGACAATCCGGGTATCCACCAGGCTGTATGTAAGCTGCAGCAGATTGGCCAGAAAAATCGGAAACGCAAAAGCGAGTATTAATCGGGAAGGGTTTTCCTTTTGTAAGATCTTTCATTTTATTACCTCGTAAAAAAATTTCTCTTTTTTCATAAAATAAACATATTTTTGTCGAAAATAATAATATCACAATTTGTAAAGGATAGATACTATGAAAACAACAGGAATCGTTTCTGGAAAAAGCCCAGAAAATCCGGTCAGGGATTTAACCCCTGTTCGCGCTGCTTCCGGAAATAGGTCATCATCTCCCTAGTAAGACTTAATCCTTCCGGATCATCCGGCACATCCCGGTAATCTACCCATTCGGCAAGTGACAGTTCCTCTTCTTCGAGCCGGATCTCACCTTCTTCTGCCAGATCGCAGAAAAATCCCATCAGAAGGTTACTGTCAAAGCCCCATGGCTGGCTTTTATAATAACGGATATTTTTCACTTTCAGCCCGACTTCTTCCATCACCTCCCGGTGGACAGTTTCTTCCGCGGTTTCCCCGATTTCCGTAAACCCGGCAATGAGCGCATACCGTTTGTATTCCCTGCCTGCATACTTTGTCATCATGATCTGATCGTTATTTGTCAGTCCGATGATGACTGCCGGCGCAATCTTCGGAAAAACCATATTGTTACAGACCGGACACTGCAACATGCGCTCCGGCTGTGTACAAGCGGATGTGCGCATCTGCCGCAGAATTGATTATCCCGGTACCACACATACAGATGCCATGCCGTTGTTGCGGCAAATACACGCTCCTTCGGTTTCATGGACCGGACCGCAAACAGTTTATGATACATAAATCCCGGAATTTCCACATCTTCATAAAGCTCTGTCAGATAAAAAGATATGTCATCCACGGAAAACAGATATACCCGTCCGGGCACTTTTTTGTGATGTGTCTTACAGTATTCCACCCACACGTGATACTTAAGAAATGTGATCTCCCCCTCGTTTTTCAGATAAACCGTCCGATCACGAAATGCCAGTATCCTGCTGTCTGCATCCGGTTCTTTCATTTGAAATGCATTGTCTAATTTCATTGGATAAATGTCCTGTATCATGATTGCTTCTCTCTTTTCCTGTTTATCATTGTTTTGTCCGCATCTGTCTCCGGTAAGGTCAGATCAACCGCATCAATTATCGCATAAAGCCTCTTAAATATCAAATTTTCTTGACGAAAATCCGGGATACGGCTATACTATATGTTTATCTATCTACACACAACAGGGGGATTTTATATGCAGATACAATTATCTGAACATTTCACTTACAAAAAATTATTGCGGTTCGTCCTTCCTTCCATCGTCATGATGATCTTTACTTCCATCTACGGTGTAGTGGACGGGCTCTTTGTTTCCAATTATGTCGGAAAGACTGCTTTTGCCGCTGTCAATCTGATCATGCCGTTTCTCATGGCAATCTCCGCTCTAGGCTTCATGATCGGTACCGGAGGCAGTGCGATCGTTGCAAAGACATTAGGCGAAGGCAAAAAGAAACAGGCAAACGAATATTTTTCCATGCTGGTATACCTCACGCTGATCGGAGGCATTGTCCTCTCCGCGCTCGGCATCCTCTTTTCCCCGCTGATTGCACGCGGGCTTGGTGCCGACGGTGCGCTGTTGACAAACTGTGTTCTTTATGCCCGCATTACGCTGCTCTCCATGCCGGCCTTTATGCTCCAGAACGTATTCCAGAGTTTCTTTGTCACCGCAGAAAAACCAAAACTTGGTCTTGGTGTCATCGTCATCGCGGGTGTCACCAATATGGTTCTGGACTTTTTACTGGTAGGCGTTTTCCAGATCGGTCTGGCCGGTGCGGCATTTGCAACGGTCACCAGCGAATGTATCGGCGGGGGTCTGTTTCCGATCCTTTATTTTGCACGCAAAAATTCCAGCCTTCTTAAACTCGGGCGCACACACTTTAACGGGAAAATTTTTCTGCGCGCCTGCGGAAACGGTTCGTCCGAACTGATGACCAACCTTTCCAGTTCCATTGTAAACTCTCTGTACAATATTCAGCTTATGAATCTTGCCGGAGAAAACGGTGTGGCTGCGTTTGGAACGATCATGTATGTAAACTTTATTTTTATTGCAATTTTTCTGGGATATTCCATCGGAAGTGCGCCGCTTGTCAGCTATCACTACGGAGCGAGCAACCATGACGAATTAAAAAATCTGTTCCAAAAAAGTCTGCGGCTCATCGGAATCTGGGGACTCATGCTGTTTATTCTGGCGCAGCTGATCGCCAGACCTCTGGCCGCCATCTTTGTCGGATATGATGCGGATCTGTTTTCCATGACCCAAAACGGTTTCCGTATTTACTGCATTGCCTATCTGATCAATGGATTTAATATTTACGGTTCTTCGTTTTTTACGGCATTAAACAACGGACTGATATCTGCTGCAATCTCTTTTCTGCGGACACTGGTGTTCCAGCTGGCTGCTGTACTCCTTCTGCCACTGCTTCTCGGCATCAACGGAATCTGGAGTGCCGTGGCAGTAGCAGAACTTCTCACGTTAGGGCTCACGGTAACCTTCTTTGTCAGAAGCCGCAAAAAATATCATTATGCCTGATCCTTTTTTTCGCGAAGTCTGATTACCAGTTCGTATACCTCCGGCCTGCGCTCCCGCAGATGCTCATCCAGCAGATGTCTGCGTTCCCGGAAACGTTCTGCCAGTTCCGGATGTTCCTGTGCAATCCGGTCATGTACTTCCTGCCGGTGTTCTTCCAGCCTTTTTGCCAGTGTCTCCTCATCTTTCCCGGAAATATTGACAATTTCCTTTAAATGTTCTTCCAGATGCTCCAGCCATTCATCCTCATCCAGCGCCTCCATATGGGACCAGCGTCCGTGAATCAGCTCCTCCACATCCTTATCCGATATCAGATGCGCAATCTGGCGGGCAATCTGTTTTTCCATTTCCTGTTCTGCCTCCGAACCAAATGCCCAGACAAATTCCTGCATACGGTTATCTACACGCTTTCTTGATGCACTGCGTTCTTCATTATCAACTCCGCCTTCTAATGGACGACGTATCCCCATATCCTTAAGTGCAATATGGATGGTTCTGCGCACGCAGCCTTCCTCCACCATATACCCGAGTCCGAGTCTGCGCAGCTGTTCGTTCACCTCCGCAATATGTTCCGTCATATAAAACCGGATACCTTTTTCTTTCAGGAAGCCATAAAGCCGCTCCAGACAGTCTGCCGCCGTAATATCAATACTCCCGATGCCTCCCGCATCTAAAATCACCGCACGGGTATCCTCGCGGATGGCATCCTCAATATCTTTCTGCAATACCGAAACATTGGCAAAACACAGATTACTGCTGAACCGGTAAATGACCACATGCTCCACGGCATGGACGGAACTGCTCTCTTTCAGGTCCCGGAAATGACTGTGTCCGGTCTGTATGCCAAGAAAACACCGCGCCGGTTTTGCCGTACGGATAATCATCTCGGTAAAGGAAAGCATGATGCCGATCAAAACACCATTGATGGTTCCAAGCAGCAGCACTCCAAAAAATGCACCAAAAAAGATCAGACATTCCGTGCGGCTGACTTTCCACAAACGGACTGCAAGTTCAAATTCCGTGGCTCCAAGCAATGCGGAGATCACAATCGCGGTAAGCACCGGAACCGGAAGAAATCCGATAAATCCTGTTCCGCAAAGAAGTAACACTATCATAGAAAATCCTGCCACAATGCCTGTTAGCTGAGTTTTTGCCTGATATTGTTCACCCATTGCCGTACGGGAAACTGAAC
>ERZ779654.1503-NODE-1503-length-10835-cov-3.191744_pt1 | contig 10835 bp, 13 predicted proteins | sample MGYA00511075_ERZ779654 | MGnify/ENA primary metagenome ERZ779654 (study PRJEB29588, sample SAMEA2155636) | human gut metagenome | biome: human gut; feature: human-associated habitat; material: faeces | place: Denmark | collected 2008/2010 ...
CTATTGGATTTGCTTGACGAGCGTATCGTCACCCAAAGCAAAATCATTGAGGACTTGAAGAAGCTAAAGTCTGCGATTATTGATTATGCTATAAATTCTCTTCATTGTGATTTTGTCAAATTTGGTGCTTTGTATGAAATGGCAGGCGAAGGTGGAACGCCTGCTACATCAAATGCAGCATACTATGATAATGGAAACATTCCATTTATCAAGATTGACGATTTGAAGCAAAAGTATCTGATTGAACACAAGGATTTCATAACAGAACTCGGTTTGAAAAAATCATCCGCTTGGCTTATACCAACAAATTCTATATTGTATTCAAACGGTGCAACGATTGGTGAGATTTCAATTACAACATATCCTGTATGTACAAAGCAAGGAATATTGGGTATTGTACCCAAACCAATCATTGATGTGGAGTTCCTATACTATTTTATGTCTTCAACGTATTTCCATAAAGCTGTTAGTCGTATTGTTACAGAGGGAACTATGAAAACTGCGTACTTGAAAGATATAAACAATATACGTTGCCCAATACCAACAAAAGAAAAGCAACTGGATATAGCAAAGATGCCATCTGCTCTAAACTCCAAGATTGATTTTGAACAAAGTATATTGAAACTATTTGGTTTGCAGAAACAATACTTGCTTCGTCAGATGTTTATATAAACATTTGTTGTAGTAAATATGACTTTTGACAAGTCAATGAACTTAGGAGGTTTTGCTCAACAGAAACTTTCTTATCCAATGCTACTAAACACTTAGCCATTCTATTTTGTTCTTTTAAAGAAGGCAACAATAGTTTGGCTTTTTCTATGTCTGCGTAATGCAAATGAATAATAGTGCTACCCTTAGCAAATTTAGCCAATTGCCTTTTGGCGATATGATTGAAGTAGTAACTAAGATATTGTGCATTATAGTTATGGTTGATATGTATTCCAAACATATCTCCGCCTAATATAACACCATCCACATTGATGACAGATGGGGCAATCAAAGACATTGCATCAACAGTGGTTGAAGAAGGAAATAATAAATCCCCTTTCTTACTCAAAATCATACCTGTTGTTTTATTGGTATGGCTTTCTATTTGAGATATAGTTTCTCCATAAGTCGTAAAAAGCTCTCCATAAATAACACAAGGCATTCCTGTTTCTGTTAAATCATCCTTTGCCAAATTGCCGACACTAAAAGGTTCGCCTAAATCAGCAATACTGACAGTCTGCTTTTCGGTTTGGTTATAATGATTTTCAATAATCGCAGACCCACAAGCCACAAAATCCTTAATCAAGGGAATTGCACAGAAGATAGTTCGCAGCAACAAGCCCAATGTTCGTTTGTATGAGTGTGTAGAATGTAGTTCTTCCACCCTGCAAGAAAGTGAAGTCTGTGAGCAAGGCGCATATCCTGTGTATGGCGCAAATGGCATCGTTGGCTATCTTGATGATTATAATACAGAGGGTGAAGCCGTTTATATTATCAAAGATGGTTCTGGTGTTGGTACAGTTTCTTACGTTACAGGCAAATGTTCTGCAACAGGAACTTTGAATACTTTGCAAGCTAAAGGCGGCTATTCACTTCAATACCTTTACTATCTGCTGAAAGTGTTCAACTTTGAACCTTACAAGACAGGTATGGCTATTCCTCACATATATTTCAAGGACTATGGAAAAGCCAAAGTGTTTTGCCCATCATATACAGAACAACTTCAATATGCTCGGTTGTTGTCTGCAATTGATAGCAAACTATCAGTAGAAAAGAACACTCTAAGAAACCTGAGTTTACAGAAGCAATACTTGCTCCGCCAGATGTTTATATGAACATTTGGCGAAGCAGATACTGCTTTTGTAATTCAAGCATATCTCTTTGCTTTACTATAGTTTGCATTCGTGATGATAATGTGGAAAAAGCATGTGCTATTGTTCTAACTATTTGCGTAGTTGGCAAAATGAATTCTTGATTTTGCGTTTCAGCAATATAATGTCTTTTATGCTCATCCGTAGATAAATCAAGATACTTCAAAAACTCAAATGTATAACGCAAGAGTTCTTTGTTCTTTGCCGTTAGAATTTTGATAGCAGATGATTTGACCTTAAAGGGAAAATCAACATATTTGCAATCAAGAGTAAAATCGTCAAATATTATGCAATCGCCCTTGTCGTATATTCCGTCAGTTTCTGATGTGTAACCCAAAACAAAGGCTTTGTTGGCAGTTAATACTGGAGTTCCTCCTGCTGTATATTCAGTATCTTCAACAATATATGGTTGTGGCTGCTCATAACTAAGAACATCGCCAACCTTTGCATTTAAGCCAATATCTTTTCTAAGTTTTCCAAATACATCATTTCTAATTCCCTTGATTAGGGACTGCAACTTGTTAATGATTTTGCTTTGGGTGACGATACGCTCGTCAAGCAAATCCAATAGTGCAGCTATTTTATTCATCTCACTATTTTCTGTTGGAAAGAAAAATTCAAAAGATGATAAGTCAGAAGATGTTATTTGATTTATTCTTGCTCCCAAATTTTCAGAAACCTGTGAAGTATATCGTCTTGTGTTCAGCAACTGATGAACAAAGTGATTTTTATCAGAACGGAAAACCATCATGAATGCGCCAAATGTCTGATTGGCATCTGCTTCATGTAATATTGCATTTTTTCCAATAAGACGTGCGCTGCCATTTCTTGCGCATACAAGCAAATCGTCTTTCTTAGTAATAAGTTTCTCTTTTACATTCTTATTGACCCTTACAATATCCTTATAATCCATGCAACCATTCTGTATATTTGAGGAACGAAACACTATAAGTCCACCTTCAGAAACGACATCTGTAGGTTTGTATGTAAGTCCAATAAAAGAGTCTCCAATTTCTCCTAAAGATTTCTTCTCCCACTCCCCCTGAAACTCAGGAAATCTGAGATTTGGGACATAAGAGGCTACTTTTCTCTAATTATTATGTACACCTTCAAAATTAAGGATACAATGACAACAAAAACGATTAGAGAAATTGCGTTGGCTTGGAAAGCTGACAAGCAACGCTACGTTAAGCAGTCCACATATGCTGCTTATGTGTTAGTTTTGGAGAACCACATATTGCCATCGTTTGGCGATTGTGAGGCTCTGAGTGAGAAACTTGTGCAGGAGTTCGTTTTGCAGAAACTAAATGGCGGACTAAGCATAAAAACGGTGAAAGACATTCTGATTGTCTTGAAGATGGTGATGAAGTTCGGAGTAAAGAACGAATGGATGAACTATTGTGAGTGGGACATCAAGTACCCTACGACAGAGACGAACAAGGAAATTGAAGTGCTAACGGTGGCACACCACAAGAAAATCCTCGATTTCATCAAGCAGAACTTCACGTTCCGCAACCTCGGCATCTATATCAGTCTGACCACTGGTTTGCGTATCGGAGAGATTTGCGGTTTGAAATGGTCGGACATCAATACCGACAACGGCACAATCACCGTGAACCGCACCATTGAGCGCATCTACATTGTTGATGGTGAGCGTAAGCACACAGAGTTGGTCATCAACACGCCCAAGACAAAGAACTCATGCCGTGAGATACCGATGAACAAAGAACTCTTGGCAATGGTGAAGCCTCTGAAAAAGGTGGTAAACGATGATTTCTATGTGCTGACCAATGAGGAGAAACCGACAGAGCCACGGACTTACCGCAACTACTATCATCGGTTGATGAAGCGTCTTGACATTCCACGTCTGAAATATCATGGACTGCGCCACAGCTTTGCCACTCGTTGCATTGAGAGCAACTGCGACTACAAGACCGTAAGTGTATTGCTTGGTCATGCCAACATCACTACAACTCTCAACCTCTATGTTCACCCGAACATGGAGCAGAAGAAAAAGTGCATCACCAAGATGTTCAAGTCTCTTGGAAAATAGGGAAGGAAAATAAGCATTGGTTATAAACGGCAAAAGGATGAGGTGATTTCAAATCACCCCATCCTCCACTTATTTTTCTATGTATGATGCAACAAAATAGACAATCGAGATGACCGTATAAAGGAAACACGGCAAGAATATCCAAAGCAAAGTCTTTACCCAACCATTCGACAACCAAATTCCTTCATTTCTTGACATCATATTAGACATATCATAGAAATGGCGAGTGAGGATTTCCTTATTCGCCTTTCGGTGGTCTTCAAGAAGTTTGGACTCATCCTCAATGAGTCTCTTCCTGTTGTTGATTGCCTGTTCCATATCGGCATCATCAACCTTAGCTTTGACAGTTATGTCTTTTACTTTGCCGATGTAGGCTTCAATAGCTTTGGTGACAGTATTCGCTTTATCTGAGGCTTCACTTAATTTATCTTTTGCTTCATGCATGGAAGCAGTAGCCATTTCAACGCCACTTTTTGCCAAAGTCAAACTATTGCCAGCATCCTTGTAGGCTTGAAGTTGTTGGTCAAACTTGTCCGAAGCCTTGTCCGTTTCGATATTCATATCAATCGTATTCTTGAAAGAACCGAAATCCATATCTGAGATTTTACTTTTACCTATTGGCATAATATCAGTGCTGTTGGTTGAACATTCGGTTATCTGCCATATCCTTGTTTCTTGCGAGGTCTGCACAGGCGATTAGCCATCATAGCGCAACGATGCGCCCATGACAGTTCATCCTCGTCCTTGTCTCGTCCCCAACCAGTACCAGGTGAGCTGCCTCCGCCACCGCCAGACTGGGCAGCAATGGTTGTGGCTGCATCAATGTATTCAGCAAAGAGAAGAATGGCGGTCTTCTGCACATCACCAATCTTGGCAAACACATTGTCGGCATCCAAAGCTATATTCTTGTCGATGACATCCAGACAATTCTGAGGAATATCAACAGGAAAATGATGAAACTCGTCCGTATAAAAGTCGAAGTGACGTATCTTTGGAGTGTTGTCCGCAGTAGGCATGGGTTTGGGTACAGTCATAATCTTTGGCTGTTGGGTATTCTTTGTTGGAGTTGAAACTGGTTTCTCCAATTCTTGATGATGCAGTTTTGCCCAAGTGCCTTCAATCTTTGAGGGCATCAGACAACGACCTTTGCCAAGTTCCGAGGACTTATAAATGGAGTTGCCACGCTTGATGGCATATCCACGCACTTGTCCTTTGTTGTCGGATTGTAGTTTGACATCATATCCTATTTGCGTGAGGCATTTTGTGTATAGTCCCCAATCAAAGTATGGCATCTTAGTCAAAACGGAAAGACAATCATTGGTTATCGCGTCCTTATTTTGGCGGCTCCCCTCTTGTGCATCTTTCCAACCACGCTGTTGCCCAACCTTGACGGTAGCAGCCATCGCTCTCTCGTAGATATAATGGGCATCATTCACGTTGCCCCTCATGTCTATGCGGTTCGCATCAATGTGAAGGTGCATAATGCCACTCTTGCTGTCATGATGGAGTGCAACTACATACTGGCTGTCTTTGAGGTTGGTTGCCTTTGCACTCTTGCGCTTCGACTTGGCTGAAAGGTCAACCGCATCAAACTCACGGATAAAGTCATCCGCCAACCTCTGCCATTCCTCCATCGTCCAACCTTGCGTTTCCTCCGAGGTTGGGGAAACCTCAATGCGGATCATGTTACGTTTGAGCGGATGATAACGGTTCAACTTGCCCTCAAACTTCTTCTGCAAGGCAAGCATTCTTGCCCACATTGCTGTTGGGGAAATATCATCGGGCAAGAGATTGGTCTTTACAATCTCCGCCTTGTCCTTATCCACTGAGTAACGTATGGCATTTGCGCCATGACTTATAACCTTTGCTTTTGCTATCATATATGTCGTATGTTCTATTGTGTTAAGTATTTCTCTATCTCAATCATGCGGTTCAATATTACCTCTGCACTTGTTTTCCATCGTTTCATGAAGATTTCACTGCGGAGAATGTTCTCACGTTCCGTAAGCGGACGACCTTTGAGGAAGCCGAACAATTTCTGTATATCGCCCCTGGCATCCGAAAGGCTGTTCAAAGCCTCCATTTCTTTGTCAGTCAAGCGTTGTTTGGGATATTTGCCCTCCAACCGCTTGCGTGCGTATGCGCTTGTGGTCAGTCCGCAAAGAGCAGCATATTCCGCTATCTCCTTATGAAGCTGTGGCGTAAGCCTTACTATCAGGCGGCTCGTGTATTTCGGTGCCTCCTTTTCTATAATTTTCTTATTCATACCAAGTATTGCTTCTATAAAAGTGTGCAACCCAATGCGAGCTTGCGAGCGTTCAAGAAGTCCATTGACATACGTACAAACGAAGTGCGTTTGTATGACATTGGTATTTCTTGCATAGCACCGCTATCAGAGTTTACGCACAAGCACGCTACGCACTGCGGTTGCACCAGTTCACAGACTTGTTGTATAACGGTTCTCAAATTACCCAAGCAACAGCAATTGTGGAGCGTCCTCCGCTTCCATCTGTTCTTTGAAGAATTGCCTTCTGGCTTCTGCCTCCAGTTCCATGTCAGAGACGCTTGGCGGTGGAACATCTTCCTCCTCGCCATTATCGCCATTTTCTGAAGTTAGGGAAGAAAAGGAACTGTTGGCAAGTTGTGTAGGAGAAGTACCGCCATTTTTGATGGGCGGATCCTCCTTGTTAGGGAATGCGGTTGTGGAAGTCATAGTATTAGACTTGCCGGAACAGTCTCTTTGGTTGATGGGAACATAGTGAGGATTGACATATTTCTTGTCGTCAACAATCCATGCAGAAATGCATAGCAATGTGTGAACACTTCCTCGTCTTGTCTGTACAGAAGAAAGGATGCCCAATTTGTTCATGTGGTCAAGCATCTTGGAGACGGTTTTTCGGTCACACTTCCATAGTTTGGATAGAGCCACCTCTGACATGTTCACTTCCCACAATTCTGTTGTGGACTCCCCAACCTCATTTGAGGTTTCAATCTGTCGTGTCACAATCTGAATGAGTTGATAAAGGCATGAAAGGCGATTGATGCCAGCCGTGCCACCCATCAGATAGTTTACTTGTTCGTTACTCAGGATAATGCTGTTGAAAATATTACTGTTCATCGTTGTTTTCTTTTTGTTGTGTAAATCTGTTCATGCTGTTATGCGGAAAACTCTCTGCCATCAAAAGAGAAACTATCGCCTCATGCCGAAGCCTCTCTCTGGCATATAATACTCCTTGTCGTATGCGATATGGTCAAGCACACGTTGCAGTCGGTCAAGTTGGGGGCTGTCAAGCACTTGTATGGCATTGATGGTAATTTTCTGTGATGCGATTCTTCGATGCTCACAGTTTCTTTCCGACATGGTTCCGTCACCGTCAGCATAGACCGAGTGAAGATAGGTATTGACTGCTTCCGTCTGTTCCTTGCTTGGGTAAGCAGCAGGAAAGCGGTCGGAAATGTAGTCTACCATATTGCTGACCGCATTAGCCAACAGAGGGTCACGTTTTTGCAGACTGTTTACAAGTTCATCTTTCGTCATGATGCTATGGTCTATTATTCATTTCATTCAGACGGCTTGCTGCCTCCAGTCTTATCTCCTCCTCCGACATGGCTCTTGCTCCTCGTACCCAGTCAAGCAAGGCTTTCTTCTCAAAGAAGATGAGCTTGCCAGCAGGCTTGAAGTACGGCAACTGGTTAAGATGCGTCATCTTGTAGAGCGTGCTCTTGGCAATGCCGAGAAAGGCGGAAGCCTCTTCAAGGTTCAACACTTCCTTTGTCATATAGCAAAGGTTCTCCAACTTGTTCACTCTCGACTGAAGCTCCACTATCTTGCGCTCATGGTCGAGGTTCATCTTTAATGCGTTCTTTTCTGTCATAAATCTGATATTTTGTTTATTTCGTTATCGATTTCGGCTGCAAAGGTATATTGTTGCCAATGATATTCAAGCAGCCGTTATGGCTTATTAAAAATGCTGATTTTCAATTCTTTGGTTCTATTTTACCATGCTGCAATGTGGTAGATTGGTCGGACACTCACTTGAAATTCAGCATCTTCAAATGTCTATCGTTCAAACATTCACCAAACCAAGGATTGGACAATAAGGGTGGCAAATCTTTGGTTCTATTGCCAGTTCTCGTTTTTGAAAATGTCCAACAGAGTGCAAAACAAAATTTAACACCCAATTTTCGCAAAACAAGCCGTTTGAGGTCAAAACCGTTTGCAATAACTACATTTGGGGTACAATGGTAGGAAAATGAGTTGTGAATGAGAGAAATAGGGATTTCCCCTCGTTTTTCAAGGGACAAATTTGTACCTTTGCAAACAAAACAGAGGTATTCCACAAGGGATATTTCGGGCGAAGTGTTCTTGACTTTATTTTTCCGTGGTTTTGTCCCGTTTTTGTCCCTCGCTGATTTAGTATCACGAGACAAGAATTTGCAAGTGGTTGATTTACAGCGATTAAAGTCGTGTTTTGGAAAATTGGTAACGGCAACCACCAGTAACCACCAAAACGGCCCTTGTGAGCCGGTGAAAGTCGCATCGCACAGGAACTCATTGGTCTGGAATATCACATCATCTATTTCTTCTTCGAGAATGTCAATGCCGAAATCCGATAAGATATTGTCTGCCATACATTACTGGATATTAGAGGATGTTTCCGTTTGTTCCGTTTCAATCTCATGTACCGGCAATATGCCGTCCGCTTTCAGCAAGTCATGGATAAATAGCCTGCCTTTTTGTGTCCACCGGGTACGCATCACGGTCTTGCCGTTCTCCAACTGGGAGGTTTCGCTACCCACATACCCGTTCCCCTTGTAGGGAGCGTAGAGAATCCATTGCTTGCCGCTCTTGTATTGCACCCTTTTTTCATGGAGAATAGCGTTCAGACGGCGTCCTGAAAGACCGTAGTCTTGCGCAATCTGTGTAATATCCACCAAGTTCTTGTTCTGCAATACGGTCTCTGCGTAAGCGGAACGCTTGCCAAGCTCCTCGATTGTTTCCTTTTGGCGGCCAATCAAAAGCTGTTGTTCCGTGCAACGGCTCTCTATCTCCAGCCGTTGCTCTTTCTCCTTCCGAATGGCATTGGCAACCCCGATAAAGAACTCCGGGTCTGTCACCGCGCGTTGTAGGGCTTTCTCGCTCAGGTAAGTCCCGTCCTTCCGAATGGCAGGCAGCACTTCCTCACAGACCCAGTCCTGAAACTTTTCAGCTTCCGGAAGTTTGGAGCGCATCACCAATCTATATACATCGGATTCGCTGATAAACTTGGTAGGTTGCATTACAACCGTACCGTATTGATTCTCAATGGGAGTGTCTAAAACGGACACCCCCTTACAGTGGGTACGGACGGCCTTTGCTGCTTCTGCATACCCTAAAGAACGGGCCACATCGTTAGCCTTGAATAACACTTTCCCTTCTTCCTGTTGAACGGTACAAATCTCCCCGAATTGCGGGTGATTGAACACTTGGTTTTGTTGATTCATGTTTGTCATTATTTATAGAGTTAATAAATTCTTTTTCCCTTTCCTTTTTCATTCCCTGCCATCCACGGTAGTCCATCCGGCAGAACGCCACCGCCCCATGGCGCCCAGCCACTACTTGCGCCTTCCGGTTTTCTATTTGATTGGTGGCAGCAAGCAGTTCTGAGGTCTTGCGTGCGTTGGATAGCCGGACGAGGTAGCGGATAAGTTCTTCGTTCTTCCTTGCCACATCCGTATAGATGCGCAGGTATTGTTTCTTACGCTGGGCATTGGGCATATAAGTGTCCTGCGTGGCTCTTATGGCGCATTGGAACATCTGGTAATGCTCCTTCCAATAGCTTTGGTCATCACCGTTGCCGCCTGTTTGCAGGATGCGGTTGATGTTCCGCCCAAAGTCACCCATCTTGTCGGTTATCTTTTTCCCCCCCCCAAGCCACATCGAGCGCACCGCCGCTACGGTCAGCCACGTTCAGGGCTTCAATTTTCGCCCGTGCCACCATTGCCGAGTCCAACGCTTCCGCTTCATCCACCTGGTTATACAGGTTCACCCCGGCAAGGGTACGGTACGACAGTTTGTTCTTGCTCGCCGCACTCTTGCTGTACGACTTGTGCAACGCTTGGTAATAGAGTCCGGGCGTAAGCGACCCGGAGCCGATTTCACCCACCGTTATCTGGTTCATCTTGGCAGCATCGTGGCTATAGGTCACGCTTTGCGCCACCACATCCATCGCCCCATAGAGCACAAGCCCCACTACTAAAATTCCTTTCCCCATCTTCCGATTCTTCATGTCCGATTCCTCATTCTTTATTCTTAATTTTTCATTTCGTTCCCGGATTCAGACCGACTTCCCTCCACCGTCCAAACGCCCCCTCTATGATTTCCAGCTTGCTTTGCCTCCGATAAATGCTCTCTTTCCAATAGCCAATCCGCAGTTGGATATACCGCCAAGTCTCAAAGTATGCCCGGTTCAGATGCGCTTCGATGTTATCCAGTCCGATATTGATGCTCTCCAGTATCAACAGCAGGTCTGAGGTCGAGCAGGCGGCGGCACCGGTGGCGTACAGCACAAGGTCAGCCACCGAATGGTACAGCGATTCCCCTTCATCGGCAATCTTCCGTATGCAGCACAGGTTCACGCTGATAAGCAAGGTGTCGGCCGGAGAGATTTTCCCCCGTTCCAATACCTTTTCCCGATAATCGTCCAACAGATCCTTGTAATCCCCGATACGGTCACTCACTGTGTCATAAGTAGAATAGACATTCAGCGAGGTACGGAGCGACTGGTAAAGCACGTCAATCACGTCAAACGCCCTCGTGTATTTGTCAAGGTCGATGTTCAGTTCCTTGTATTCCACGGCGGCATCGCTGCTGTATTCATGCAACAGTTGGTTGCTCAGCTCCAGTGTGGAGCGTGCCAGCAACAGGCTCCGTTGCTGCTTGT
>ERZ779654.1514-NODE-1514-length-10775-cov-1.832276_pt1 | contig 10775 bp, 5 predicted proteins | sample MGYA00511075_ERZ779654 | MGnify/ENA primary metagenome ERZ779654 (study PRJEB29588, sample SAMEA2155636) | human gut metagenome | biome: human gut; feature: human-associated habitat; material: faeces | place: Denmark | collected 2008/2010 ...
AGAAGCGTATGATCTTTCTGTTGCTGCCAATAAAGTGGTAATTAAGGCATCTACACCTGCCGGTTTTTTTTATGCTCTCCGCACTGTTAACCAGTTGATTCTGGCGGATGAAAATCATACTTCACTTCCTTGTATCCTTGTGAAAGATGCACCTCGTTTTTCTTACCGGGGATTCTTGATTGATGCGGGACGCTATTATTTACCTTTGAAAGATGTGAAAAAGGCTATTGATCTGGCAGCTAATTATAAGTTGAATCGTTTTCACTGGCATCTGACTGATGATCAGGGATGGCGGTTAGAGATAAAAAAATATCCGCGTCTTACTGAAAAAGGCTCTGTACGCTCTAATTCGGCTATTGGCACTTGGGATCAATATTATCCTCGTCATTATGATGGAAAAGAACATTCAGGATACTATACACAAGATGAAATTCGTGATATTGTGAGATATGCAGCTGACAGGCAAATTACGATTGTTCCTGAGATTGAAATGCCGGGGCATGCCTTGGCGGCTTTGAGTGCTTATCCGGAATATGCATGCAGTTTTCATTCTTCACTTGATTTGATGGCAGGAGCTGGCATTTCTGACCAGGTGTATTGTCCCAAACCTCAGACATTCCGGTTTATAAAGGATATCCTTACAGAAGTTGCAAGCTTGTTTCCCGGAGAATATATTCATATTGGTGGTGATGAATGCCCTAAAACATCCTGGGAACAATGTGAGGATTGTCAGGCCTTGATAAGGAAAGAAAATCTGAAAGACGAGTTTGAACTTCATGCTTATTTTATTCAGCAGGTTGAGAAGATTGCGGAAGGTCTTGGACGAAAGCTAATTGGTTGGGATGAGGTGTTGGAAGGGGGACTTCCTCTGAAAGCTACGGTAATGTCGTGGAGAGGGGAAGCGGGAGGCATAAAGGCAGCTCAATTGGGTAATAATGTGATTATGACTCCTAATACTTATTGTTATCTGGATTATTATCAGGAGAATCCGGAATTTGCTCCTTTAGCTATCGGTGGATTTATATCATTGGAACAGGTATATGATTACGAACCTATTCCGGAGGCACTTACTGCGGAAGAAGCTAAGCATATAATGGGGATTCAGGGAAATATATGGGGAGAATATGTCGCTACTATTGAGAAATTTGAATATATGGCATTTCCCCGCCTGCTTGCCATTGCAGAAGTAGCTTGGAGCCAACTTGAGAATAAAAACCGGGAACTGTTTATTTCTCGTCTGAAGAAAGAGTTTTCTTTTTTCCGGAAAAGGAATGTCAATACATGCCGTGAATATTTCAGACCTCGTATTCAGGGAGGTTGGGATAGTGAGAAAGGAATGTATGCGGTTACACTTGAGACTATATGCCCTGATGTTGATATTCGCTACACATTGGATGGTTCGGAACCTACGGTAGAATCGGATATCTATAAAGGTCCGGTTTATTTGACTGAGAATACTTGTGTGAAGGCTGTGGTGACAGATAAAGATAATCAGATATTGGAAGCTCCGACGGTTAAGAACTTTCTGGTGAATAAAGCAACGGGATGTACCTATACACTTTCGACCGATGCCTGGAGTTTAGATTGGTATCCGGTAAAGCCTACTCTGTTTACGGATGGTGTGCAAGGTTTTACTCCTTCAAATTACGAGTGGGCTGCTATCGCTTCCGGCGTAGAGATTGTGATTGATCTGAAAAAGAATACGACAGTATCCGGAGTTCGCTTCGGTACTATGGTTGCTCCTATAAACAGTACACTTCCGGCTAAGTCTATGATATGCTATCTTTCAAAAGATGGTAAGGAATTCCGGCAGATAGGAGAAAGTACCTTCTCATATCCTGTATACAAAGGAGAGAAAGAGATCTATCATAATTATGTGAAGACGGACAAGAAAGACGGACGATACTTGAAGCTTGTGATAAACGGGCAAACTGAGTTACCCGAAGGTTACCCTTATCCGAATGCTTTGCCTTCGATTGCATTAGATGAAATAGAAGTTTTCTAATAAGAAGTGTGGTTATGAATAAATTGTTATTTTTGTCTATACTGCTATTGACTTGTGTAACAGGTTGGGCTAACGGTATACGAAATTTTTATGTGGATTCTTTTAGCGATAGTCAAGTTGCTGATGGTAGTATGGAATCTCCATTTAAAAGTCTGGATGCTTTGAAAGGTATTAAATTTTTGCCGGGTGATTGTATTCATCTGGCAGGGAATCAGATATTGACCGGAACTATTCATGTTAAGGGGGTAAAGGCGACGTCTGAGAATCCGCTTACTATCACTTCATACGGGACGGGAGTTTCACATATTTATTCTGCCCATAGTTCTGCCATTGTAATAGATGCCTGTGAGAATATTCATGTAAAGAATGTAGTGGTGAAAGGTTCGGGGCGTAAAAAGGGCAATACGGGGACAGGCATAGAGGTGATTAATTCGAGGTTTATAGAGGTTGATAGAGTGGAAGCTTCCGGGTATCAAATGAATGGCATTGGGATAACTGGTGGAGGCGATGTGCGCATAACTCATTCGTACGTACATGATAATGGTTATAACGGTATTGAAGTGACAGGTAAATGGGGAACAAAATCTGTACATAATATTTATATAGGCCATTGTGTGGCCGAAAATAATGCCGGAAATCCAGCTATTCTGGACAATCATAGCGGAAGTGGGATATTGGTAGGCCATGTAACCAATGCAACAATAGAGTATTGTGAGGCTATGGGGAATGGGTGGGATATGCCGAGGCCCGGGAATGGACCGGTTGGAATCTGGGGATACGAATCAGATCGTTTGACTATTCAATATTGTTTCTCGCATGACAACAAGACTTCTCCGGAAGGATTAGACGGAGGTGGATTTGATTTTGATGGAGGAATCACGAATTCATTAATGCAGTATAATCTTGCAATGAATAATGAGGGAGCCGGTTATGGCTTGTTTCAGTTTGGCGGTGCAACGGAATGGAATAATAATATAGTACGTTATAATGTGAGTATTAATGACGGGATTAAGAATTCTCATGCGGGTATCTATGTTTGGTGTGATCCGTATAATAAAGATGTTCCTTTATGTGAAACTAAGGTACACGATAATTTAATTATCAGTAATCAGGGGTATTCTATCTCTTTTAACACCGGATTTTCTTCGGGACTGGAATTTGCGAACAATACATTTATTCTGACTAATGGAGGAGTAGAACATTTGCATGGAGATGAAACGAAAGAAATGGCGATTTATAAAGGTAATCGATTTTGGTCTGAAACAGCCGGACAAAAAGGAGAACGACAGCCTCGGGTACCTCAGGATGCAACAGCAAACTATGAGGCGGTTGGATATAATCTTCCTGTAAGTGTAGATATACTTCGGCTGAAAGAAATTATAACTGATATGATACCCCTAAAAAAATGAGGGCTATGTATAAAAGAAGTCTTTTCTGGTGGACACTGCTTAGTTTTATAAGTGGTTATTGTTACCGGGCAAATGCACAGTCTGCATATCAGATTAATTTGGATATACCGGATAAAATAATAGAAACCGGTTATTTGGATTTGGGTGGAGTGGCTCCTGACGGAGGTTCTATATCTGTAAATAGTTATTATATGGAATTGAATGAGTCTCCTTTTATCCCTATTATGGGAGAGATACATTATACCCGTATTCCAAATGAACAATGGGAAGAACAGATACTGAAGGTTAAGTCGGGAGGAGTGAATGTTATTTGCACTTATGTTTTCTGGAATATTCACGAGGAAACAGAAGGTGTTTTTGATTGGGACGGTGATAAGGATCTTCGGAAATTTATCTCTCTTTGTCAGAAGCATAATATGAAAACGCTTGTTCGTATAGGACCTTTCTGTCACGGAGAAATCAGAAATGGGGGTATACCGGATTGGCTTTATGGGCGTCCGTTCCTGATTCGTACCAATGACCGGGAGTATCTGAAATATGTAGATCGGCTTTATGCTGAAATTGCTTCTCAACTGGAGGGATTTTTCCATAAAGATGGTGGTTGTATTATTGGTATTCAGTTGGAAAATGAGTTGCAGCACTCTGCTGCTCCTTGGGCCATTCGCTATCCTGATCAGCCAATTGACTATACTGTTGCTGATTATGATGTGCAAAATACCAAATTTGGTGTATCGGTACAAGAACAGGATATCCAGAGTCCTGAAGCCGGTAATCAGCACATGAAAACGTTGAAAGAAATAGCACTGTCTCATGGGATGGAAGTTCCGTTGTATACGGCTACAGGGTGGGGCAATGCTGCGATCATTCCTCAGGAAGTTATTCCTGTAACGGCGGCTTATACTTATCCGACATGGGCGGATATAGGTATGTCTCCATTCTATTTATTCAGGGATATTCACACTACTCCCGATTACTCTCCGGTACGATATGAAGGATACCGATATCCTTCTTTTTGTGCAGAAATGGGAGTCGGTATTCAGATGACTTATGGCAGAAGGCCACGCATTCCGGCCGAAGCAGGTGAAGGATTAATGGTACGTTCGTTAGGAAGTGGCGCCAATGGCATAGGCTATTATATGTATCATGGCGGAATTACTCCTCAGGGAAAAAAGGGTTTCTTTAGTGATGAACCTTCAGGGGTGCCAAAGATGTCTTATGATTTTCAAGCTCCTATCGGAGAATTCGGACATACGCGCGCTTCTTATCATTCATTACGCATTATTCATCATTTTGTAAATGATTTCGGTCATTTGCTGGCACCTATGGGAGTGGTGTTGCCGGAACACAGTGATACGATTACTCCTTCAAATACTCATACCCTTCGATATGCAGTGCGTAAAAAAGAAAATGCTGGATTTGTTTTTATTACGAACTTTCAGGATCATTGTAAACGAGAAGATCTGAGAGATGTCAGTCTTACTTTGAAACTGGCTAGTGAAACGGTTCGTTTTCCACAGGATGGAACCGTAACGGTAGTGAAGAATGCCAATATAATTCTTCCTTTTAATATGGATTTAGATGGTATCTTATTGAAGTCGGCTACCTTGCAACCGCTGGCAAGAATTACTTCCGGAGGAAAGAAACATTATTTCTTTTTTGCACCCGAAGGAATGAAGCCGGAGTATATATTCGCAGAGAATACGGTGAAAGGAGGGACTAAAAAGTTGATTCCAGTGCCTGGACTTAACAGTACGGTAAGACTAAAATCTATAGCAGGAAAAGAGATTCTGATTACAACTTTAACTCGGGAGCAAGCCTTAGCGGCCTGTAAAGTGACGGTGGGAAAGGAGGAGAAATTCCTGATAACTTCCGCAGATGTGCTGCAAGAAGATGCTAAAGTACGGATTCAATCTACGGATACTATATTAAAGGCTGTTGCTTTTCCTACGGTTCGTTTTATAACTGAAACTTCTGCGAAGATCAATAAAAAGAAGTATTACAGTGAGATATCATTTACCAAGGAAGGGGTACACATTTCTCCCGAAGTCTATATGGCGAGTGAGAGGCGTTTTCAGGTTCATTTGCCGGAAGGTGCTTTCAGAGATGTGAGTGATCTTATTCTTTCTATTGATTATATTGGAGATACAGGTGCTGCATTTATTAATGGAGAGATGGTAGCGGATAATTTTTATCATGGAAGCCCGTGGCGGATAGGGTTGAAGCGATATGCTGAGGTTATTCAGAACGATGGGATTTATTTTTATTTGCAACAATTGTTTGCTGATGCTACTTACCTGCAAGATTTACCTGAAGGGCTTAGGCTGGATTTCTCAAAAGGAGGGGTATGCCAACTGAATAAGATACAGGTTATCCCTGAATATTATGCAACTTTTACTATTGGAGATTAAAAAGAATAAAAAATGAAACAAATCGATTTTTACCTGAAGTTTGTAATTCTAATATTGGGTGTGAACGCCTCTTCTATTGTCTGTTTTGCTCAAGAGGCATTTCCCGTGACCTGCAAGGAATATAATGAAATAATTCTGACTCATGTGCTAACTCCTGCAGGGCCTGTTCCGACTGCTATGGATGCTGACGGGGTTTATCCGTATATTAGTTATAGTGAGACGTCCAATCGGCCGATTCCTAAAACTTATCGAATGATTTCACTTGAAAATGAATTTGTTAAAGTTGTAATTTGTCCGGACTTATGTGGTAAGGTGATGTCGATGATACATAAAGGGAGCGGTAAAGAGGTTTTGTATAATCCACATCTCGTACGTCACACACGTATTCTGCCACGTTTCTATTTTGTGGCCGGTGGTATAGAAGTAAGCTTCCCTATTTCACATACCCCTACTCAGAATGAGGTGGTTTGTTATAAGATAGACCGGACCGCTGACCGGATTTATGTTACTTGTGGTGAGCGGGAGATGCGTTACGGCATGCAGTTCTCTGTTGAATATTCTTTGGGAACAGGAGATCACTTTCTGACACAACGTGTCAGAATGCATAATCCGGGTACAAATGCCTATCCTTGGATGTCGTGGACAAATGCTGCTATTCCTTGCATGCCTGATACTGAATATAGCTTTCCGCAAGGAGAAGTATTGGTACATGCTTCTGCATTAGATACAATAAACTGGAAAAAAAAGGGACCTAAAAAAGAAAAAGATATATCAGAAATGACCGGATATTTCTGGAAGACGAAAGATGTAAACGCTTTTGGTGCTTATACCCCTTCATTGGGATATGGGCTTTATCATATTGCAGAGGAACAAAGTGCACCGGGAATAAAATTATGGAGTTATGGAGTGAAAGAAGATAAAGAGTGGTCATTGCTCAGTACAAATAATAGGCAGACTTATGCAGAGCTGCAAGGAGGACCTATCAGCGACCAGTCTATAAAGTTGGAATTACAGCCGGGTGAATATAGGGAGCATACTGAGTTCTGGATACCTGCTGATAAACGAATGGACATTTATAAACTTTCTGTGCCGGAAGTTGCGTTGCGTCCAATAGAAGAACTGCCGTTATTCGGTTGGGCAAGAGAGAGTGAGATTGCTCCTTGGATTGCATTGCTTAATGCTTTTGAGTATGGAACGAATATTCCTCAAATAGATCCGACTATCACTTTTTGGGCACCTTCCGGGATGGAAAATCTTGATGATGCTTTTCAATGGGCTATTATAAAATGCAATAAAGATCAGCAAGATTATTGGAAGTATTATTACGGTGCATGGTTGGCCGGGCGTGAAAGGAGTAAAGAGGCTATTGCTTGTTTAAGTAGTGTAAAATTGGGGTTGGCACAGGCTTTATTGGCAAGATTGTATGAAGTAAATAAAGAATATACCAAAGCGGAAGCAGCTTATGGTGCCATAAGCGAAGAATGGGTGGCATTGCATCCGCAGGTGGTTGTGGCTCGTGATAAATTGTTGCGTCAGTTGGGGAGTAGGACTCTTGCTAAACGCGAGGAATGGCTGAGTAAAGTTGATGCGTCTGCAGATGAATGGATTGCCGAAAGGCGGGTACAACTGCTTATTGATAAAAAACAATATAAGGCTGCTAAAGATTTGTTGTTGTCTATTAAATTTCAGAAAGTACATCAAACTTATAATCGTACGGATATGTGGCATCAAATATGCAAGGCTTTAGGAGAGTCTTCATATATAACTCCGGATAATTTAGGTGAAGACCGCTTAGCGCGTTTTGGAGCATATCGGGAATTTGAATAATCAATTCTATTAATTAAGCTATAAAACCATGAAAAAGAATTTACTGATAACAGCAACTTTAGTTCTGTCTTTATTTACTTCTTGTGCCCATAAAATGGGTGATGCGATAGCTATTACAGTATATACGGATAGTATTGTCAGTGATATCTCAAATCATCCGGTAGGAATTAATCTGAATTTTATAATGGATGGCGGGCGTTTTCCCAAGGCAAAGAAGAATGTAACAGAAGCAGTAAAAGAATTAGGAACAAAATATCTACGATATCCGGGAGGTGAGAAGTCGGATTTATATCTTTTCAGCATACCGCCTTATGAAGAATCACATACTTCATTGGCGAGAACAATTGGTTTGGATGATTATCCCGGAGTTTTTAAAGATGGAGAGTTTGTTTATGACCCTTTGGATTTCGATGAATTCATGAAAGTTTGTCGGGATGTTGGCGCTGAACCTGTATTGGTTGGGGGTGCTGATAATTATTTGCGTAAACCTGAAAAAGGAGAAAGAGTCTCCGGTCGGGAGGCATTAATTAAACATGCTGCTGAATGGGTGAGGTATGCCAACATTAAGAAAAAGTACAATGTGCGTTATTGGATGATAGGTAATGAGAGTTGGAATAAGAATAATGAGAACTCCACTGTTGATATCTATGCTCAGGATGTTATTGACTTTTCAAAAGCCATGAAGGCAGTAGATCCCTCTATCTTAGTTATTCCAAATGGCGATAGTGATGAATTCTTTAAAGCGGTTATAACCAAGGCTGGGGACTATATTGATCGTTTATGCGTGAGTAACTATGGCATTTTTAATTTTAATGCCGGATATGAAAGCTATAAAGATACTGCTCGTTGTTTGATATGGCCTGCGCAAACAGCACTCAATGCTATGAATAAGTACGCCACACCGGAACAACTCAGTAAGTGGAAATTGATAGTTGCTGAATATGGAACAATTGATTGGGCCGGACTTTGGCATGGAACTAATGATATGGGGCATGCTATTGTGAATTTTGATATGACCGGTCAATTACTGTTAGAACCTCAGATAGAGTTTTCTTGTTTCTGGAATACCCGTTGGCTGAATAATGAAGAACAGCCTCAGACAGATCACGACGCTATTGATTCAAATGGGAATATCAATCCTACAGGGTATTCATTGCTGATTTGGAATAAGTTTATGGGCGATAAAATGATAAAGTCCGAATCAAAAGGGTATATTATATCTTATGCGAGTTATTCTCCACAAAAGGATCAATTGTTTGTGTACCTTATTAATAAAGGCGACAGGGAAGAGAGTGTGAATATTGTTATTCCCGGTAAGGTTGATGCTAAAGTAGTTCAATGTTGGGAATATTTCGGTAAGGATGATAAGGATTTGGCTCCTGTGTGGCAACAAAGAGATGTGAAAGATAAAGATATAACTTTGAAGAAGTATTCAATAACAGTTATAGAATATAAATTGACGGAGGGATAATAGTACTTGAATTGATACATTGTAGTATAAGGGACGCTTATCAGGAATACTGATAGGCGACCCTTATGTGTTATTTAGACAAACTGATTATGAGGCGTATTTAGGTGGTAATTTCTCCTGCCATCGGAGTACGCATTCTTTTTCGTACCTCATCAGGCGTATAACCGTGGCCCAGTAGAAACATCAGTTTAGTAACGGCAGACTCCGTTGTACTATCATATCCGCAAACTACTCCCGCCTGCATTAGCTGATAGCCCGTTTCATAACGTTCCATCTCTACGGTTCCGGCACTGCACTGGGTGACGTTGACGATGACTATCCCTTGCTCGCAAGCATTCCGCAAACGGCGTATGAACCACTCCTTGCGGGGAGCATTTCCCGAACCGTAAGTTTCGAGCACGACAGCTTTCAATCCCTCAATGCTCAATATACTTGATACTACATTCTCCTGAATACCCGGAAAGAGTTTTAGGACAGCAACATTGGTATCTAATAGATAATGTGGCTTCAGTTCCCGTTCAACTTCCTTAAAGCGGATTTGCACATTATTATATTTAATATGAATACCTGCTTCTGCCAATACGGGATAGTTGAATGAACGGAATGCATTGAAGTTCTCTGCATTCATCTTGATGGTACGATTGCCGCGCATCAGGTGATTCTCAAAAAAGATGCAGACTTCGGGTACAAGCGGATTGCCTTTTGCATCACGTGCACTGGCTATTTCAAGACTGGTAAGAAGGTTTTCTTTTCCGTCCGTGCGGAGTACTCCGATAGGGAGTTGTGAGCCGGTGAGGATGACAGGTTTGCTCAATCCTTCTAACATAAAGCTAAGGGCAGATGCGGTATATGCCATCGTATCCGTGCCGTGCAGAATTACAAAACCTGTGTATCTATCGTAATGGTCACTAATGATATGTACCAGTTTGCGCCAAGCTTCCGGGTCCATATCCGAAGAGTCCATCGGAGGATCGAACTGGTAAGTATCGATATGGAATGTGAAATTTTGCAGCTCCGGTACGTGTTTTTTCAGCTGCTCGAGATTGAAATTCTCTAAAGCACCCGTTTCGGGGTTTTCTATCATTCCGATGGTTCCACCGGTATAGATTAGCAAAATGGAAGTTATATTTGGACTCATATGCATTCTCTTACGATAATTTAGTGCAAATATAATGATATATCTTGGATTTAATATCAAAATGTTATAAAACTGTGCCGCTGATAGTGGAATATTGTATGGTTATGTGTGAAAATGACACTTCGCTCTTTTGCATATTTCTGCCTCTTTTGAGGCCTTTCTATATTTTTATTACAAAAAAACCACAAAATGTGATAGATTGAATGTTTTTATTATTACTTTTGCGACACTTATCAATAATGAAAGAAACAGAGAGTATGAACAAGTACTATCAACATACAGTCACATCCATGTGCATGACCATGACCCTTAGGGGTTAATGGATAGTATTTGTGTTTCTACGTGTTACACTATTTTTCAGCAGTTTTTCTTATTTAATTCAAGTCAATACAGGTATATACGTCCTGTTTCCGACACATTGTATCAACCTTATCAATAGTAATAAAGGATATGAAAGTAATAAAATTCGGCGGAACGTCCGTAGGTTCCGTGAACAGTATTTTGAGCGTCAAGAGAA
>ERZ779654.1540-NODE-1540-length-10612-cov-2.340627_pt1 | contig 10612 bp, 9 predicted proteins | sample MGYA00511075_ERZ779654 | MGnify/ENA primary metagenome ERZ779654 (study PRJEB29588, sample SAMEA2155636) | human gut metagenome | biome: human gut; feature: human-associated habitat; material: faeces | place: Denmark | collected 2008/2010 ...
CAGTGGACTCCTTGTAGATTTTGCAAGAGAGCATAATGTACAGGCTATAATAAGGGGACTTAGAGCCGTAACTGATTTTGAATATGAACTTGCTATGTCTCAGACTAACAGAGTAGCCGCTCCCGATATTGATACAATATTCCTTAATACAAGTCTTAAATATGCTTATTTAAGTTCAAGTATCGTTAAAGAAATGGCTATGTATGGCGGCGATATAAGTAAATTCGTACCAGAGTCTATTGTAGATATAGTGAGAGAACGATACAGCAGTAGTTATAATATTAAGGCAAATGAAAAGGGAGATATAAAATGAGTAGAATCGAACAGCTTATAAGCGATATAGAAAGCTACATAGATAATTGTAAATTTCAGCCATTATCTAATACTAAGATTATTGTAAATAAAGAGCAGCTTGAAGATATGCTGGCTGAATTAAGATTAAAGACACCTGAAGAAGTTAAGAAATACCAGAAAATTCTTAACAACAAAGATGCCATTATTGCCGATGCAAAAGAACAGGCAGAATCTATTATTAATGCTGCACAGATACAGACAGAAGAACTTATTAATGAACACGAGATTATGCAGCGTGCATATGCACAGGCTAATGCCCTTATAGAGCAGGCAAGTGCACAGGCACAGGCTATTCTTGACAGTGCGACAGAAGATGCCAACAGCATACGTCAGGGTGCTATGGACTATACAGATGATATGCTTGAGAAGCTTCAGTATATAATCGAAAAGTCTATCCGTGACAACCGCGAGAAGTACGACTCTTTATTGTCTGGTCTTGAAAATGTTCTTTCGATTGTCAATAATAATCGTAATGAATTAAAAGCACCTGTTGTACAGGAAGAAGAGGAAGCTGTAGATAACGCACCTGACCAGCGTGAAGACAGCACAGATGACTATGGTTATGAAGAAGAATTTGAGGATGAGGATATCCTTGAATAATTATAATATAAATACAAAAATATAATACCAATATAAAATAAAATATAATATATATAGTAACAATATAAGGCTTATGTAAGAAATATAATTTGCTGTATAGATTATATTAATGAATTTATATAATGCTAATCAGAATACATATATCAGTAATAATGATATGCCAGCTGTTGCGAGGCTTAACATTATTTTCTGGTATATGTCTTTTTTTATGTTTATAAATATAGCACAATTCTGAAAATTGTGAAACATTTTTTCTGCAAAATTCCCGAAAAATACTCCTGTTTTTTCCACAGGGTAAAGTTTATGTAAATTAGGCCAGAAATTGCAAAACTTCACATTGACTTTCCGTGTATTTACGTATAATATTAATTCGACTTGCAAAAAATTTTCATTTAGGTTTTTCGAAGATTTTTTGCAGGATTTTTTACATCAGGAAGGAAAAAATTGATGAAAAATGCTTTAGTCAATTTAGTGAACATCTCAAAATCATTTGACAATCAGATGGTTCTGGATGATCTCAATCTGTACATCCGCGAGAACGAGTTTCTGACTCTGTTGGGCCCCAGTGGCTGCGGAAAGACTACAACCCTCCGTATCTTGGGCGGTTTCGAGACCCCTGATAAAGGTCAGGTCATTTTCGAAGGCCGGGATATCACTAACCTTCCACCCAATAAGCGCAATTTAAATACCGTATTCCAGAAGTATGCTCTTTTCCCTCATATGACCATTGCGGAGAACATTGCTTTCGGATTAAAGATCAGCGGTAAAAGTAAATCTTATATTAATGATAAAATTAAATATGCCCTGAAGTTAGTCAATCTGGACGGTTTCGAGAACCGTATGCCGGATTCCTTAAGCGGCGGTCAGCAGCAGCGTATCGCCATTGCCCGTGCTATCGTAAATGAGCCCAAGCTTCTGCTGTTGGATGAGCCTCTGGGTGCACTGGATCTGAAACTGCGTCAGGACATGCAGTACGAACTGATCCGTCTGAAAAATGAGTTGGGAATTACCTTTATCTATGTCACCCACGACCAGGAGGAGGCTCTGACCATGTCCGATACCATCGTGGTCATGAACCAGGGCTATATCCAGCAGATCGGCACTCCCGAAAGTATCTACAACGAGCCGGAGAACGCTTTCGTTGCCGACTTCATCGGTGACAGTAACATTATCGGTGCAACCATGATCAGAGATCGTCTGGTAGAGATCCTTGGTGCCCGCTTTGACTGTGTGGATACCGGTTTCGGAGAAAACAAACCCGTCGACGTAGTCATCCGTCCCGAGGACGTGGAGCTGGTAGCACCGGAAGAAGGTATTATCCAGGGTACACTGACCCATTCCATTTTCAAAGGTGTCCATTACGAAATGGAAGTTATGGCTAACGGTTTCGAGTGGCTGGTACAGTCCACGAAAATGGTTCCTGTCGGGACCAAAGTCGGCATCAAAGTGGATCCGTTCAACATCCAGATCATGAAGAAGCCGGAATCCGAGGATGAGGAGGCGATTGGAGTCAATGAATAAAAAATTATTATCGCTCCCTTTTATCTTCTGGTCAGCCATGTTTGTCATCGTGCCCCTGTGCATGGTCTTCTACTATGGTCTGACCGATAAGAGCGGTGCTTTTACGCTGGATAATATTCTGGCGATAGCCAACCGCCGAGCATTCCAAGGCTCTGTGGGAAGCGCTGAAGTTATCCGTGATCAGCACTGTGATCTGCCTGCTTCTGGCATATCCCCTTGCCATGATCCTGTGTAACATGAATGTCAACCAGAACTCGTTTCTGGTATTGATCTTTATCCTGCCCATGTGGATGAACTTCCTGCTTCGTACCCTGGCATGGCAGACACTGCTTGAGAAGACAGGTGTCATCAACAGCATCCTCTCCACCCTGCATCTGCCGGCGTTAAATATTATTAATACACCCTCTGCCATCGTACTGGGTATGGTATACAACTTTTTGCCTTTTATGGTACTGCCTCTTTATAATGTACTGGTCAAGATCGACAAGAGCGTAATCAACGCCGCTTATGATCTTGGTGCCAACGGTGTGCAGACCTTTGTACGGATCATCTTCCCCTTAAGTCTGCCCGGCATGTTCAGCGGTATCACTATGGTATTTGTCCCCTCCCTGACCACTTTCGTGATCAGTAAGATCTTAGGCGGCAGCAAAATCCTGCTCATTGGTAATGTCATCGAACAGGAATTTACCCAGACCGGCAACTGGAATCTGGGAAGCGGACTTTCCATCGTACTGATGCTGTTCATTATCTTCAATATGGTGATCTCCGTAATCACGGATAAAGAGGGGGAGGCGAACACATTATGATCAAAACAACGGCACAGAAAATATATCTGGGGCTGATCTTTATCTTTTTGTATGCCCCCATCGTTACCCTGATCGTACTCTCCTTCAACGCCAGTAAGACCCGTGCAAAATGGGGAGGTTTTACGACCAAATGGTATGCTGCCCTGTTCCAGAACGAACAGATCATGCAGGCTCTGTGGAATACACTGGCGCTGGCTGTGTTGTCTGCACTGATTGCCACCTTCATTGGTACGATTGCCTGTATTGCCATGCAATCCATGAAGCGTACCAGCCGTACGATCCTTATGGGAATCACAAATATTCCCATGCTGAACGCAGAGATTGTTACCGGTATCTCCCTGATGCTTCTGTTCTTAAGCCTTGGAGCCAAATTTGGTTTTGGTACGATTCTGCTGTCACACATTACGTTTAATATTCCTTATGTGATCTTAAGCGTAATGCCCCGTATGAAGCAGTTGAACCCCAGCACGTATGAGGCCGCCCTTGACCTGGGTGCTTCCCAGACCTACGCCTTTTTCAAGGTGGTATTTCCGGATATCCTGCCGGGTATCCTTTCCGGTTTCCTGATGGCATTTACCATGTCACTGGATGATTTTATCATTACCCACTTTACCAAAGGTCCCGGTGTCGACACACTGTCCACCAAAATCTACACTGAGGTAAAGAAGGGCATCAAGCCGGAAATGTATGCATTGTCCACCATCATTTTTGTGACGGTACTGGTTCTGCTTTTACTGGTGAACTACATGCCCATGGCAAAGAAGAAGAAATAATTCTTTGAAAATAGATTCAGGAGGAAAAGAAATGAAAAAATTTATTGCACTGCTTCTGTGCGGTATCCTTACCGCAACTGCTCTGACCGGCTGCGGGTCCTCTTCCGCCGGTGGTGAAAACGGTGAAGTCATCGTCTACAACTGGGGTGAATATATCGATCCCGATACGATCACCATGTTCGAAAAAGAGACCGGAATCAAAGTGGTCTACGATGAGTTCGAGACCAACGAGATCATGTATCCCAAGGTAGAAGCTGGTTCTTCCGCTTATGATGTGGTATGTCCTTCCGATTACATGGTACAGAAAATGATTGAAAACGACCTGATCCAGGAACTGGATTATGACAAGATCCCCAATGCCAAGGAAAACATCGGTGCCGAGTATTATGAGCAGGCTGCCGCTTACGATCCCGGCAACAAGTACTGTGTTCCCTACTGCTGGGGAACTGTAGGAATCATCTATAATAAGACTCTGGTAGATACCCCTCCCACCAAATGGGCTGATCTCTGGGATGAAAAGTATTCCGATGAAATCCTGATGATGGATTCCATCAAGGACTGCTTCATGGTGGCACTGAAAAAGAACGGCTTCTCTTCCAACAGTCTGGACGAATCCGAACTACAGATTGCCACAGAGGATCTGATTGCCCAGAAGCCTCTGGTACAGGCCTATGTAGTAGATCAGGTACGTGATAAAATGATCGGTGGCGAGGCTGCCATGGGTGTTATGTTCTCCGGCGATGCTCTTTATGTTATGAGCGAAAATGAGGATCTGGATTTCGTAATTCCCGAGGAAGGCACCAATGTCTGGATCGATGGCTGGGTAATCCCGAAGAATGCTCCCAACAAGGAAAATGCGGAGAAATTCATCGATTTCATGTGTCATCCGGATGTAGCACTGAAGAATTTCGAGTACATCACCTACGGTACTCCTAATACCGCCGCCAGAGAGCTGATCGAGGATGAAGATCTGAAGAATTCTCCCATTGCTTTCCCGGATCTGACGCAGTATAACAATCTGGAGACCTTCCTGTACCTCGGAGAGGACGGCGAAGAACTCTACAACAAATACTGGAAAGAAGTTATGTCCAACTAGTCTTTCAGACAAAACAAGCCCCTGAACTGCCAAGACAGTTCCGGGGCTTTCCTGTTACCCATATTTTCAGGAATTCTGCTCACATCCACAGGTCTCGCATCTTCCGTCATTTCTCCTGGAAAATGCCGGATCATCCACCGGTGTGAAATTCGGGAAATCCGGTCTGGGCGGTCTGCGGTCTCTGTCTCCACCGCGTCCCTCGTCTTCCAGACAACGTGCGCCGCAGGCATTCGAGCTGCCACAGGAACTACTGCTTCCGCAGGAGTTATTGGAATTCCCACAGGAATTGTTGTTTCCGCAGGAGCTGCGATTGCTGTTTCCTATACAGCTACAGCCGTTGCTACAGGAATTTCCACCACAAAATAGTAACAATAACAGAATGATACAGTTCATAGGATCCTCTACTTACCACTGTTTTTTACTATTCTATTCCGCTTTCTCCAGCTGGTGCCAGTCCATACACCGTTTATGCTGCACCAGTTCCTCTTTGATAAACCGGAAGGTCTTCTCCTCTCCCTCCTCTGCCAGCATTTCCAGCACATATAGCAATTTTGTCTTCGTCTCCGGATGAATGGGTGCCCTATCTGTCCCCTGATAATAGTAATCAAGAGGAGACCTGTCCGTGTATTCGCCTCCCATATAGACCTTGCTGGCAGCGATCCGATCCATGATCATTTCCGCAATATACTTATCCGGCATCGGCACCGGAGCCATTCCACCGGGCAGTGCCTGCATGCTGTAATCGATCCAGTATTCGTAATGATGTTTATTCCGGCCCTTATGGTGCAGCCAGGCGCTGGAATAACCGATGTCTTCTCGTTCCGCATTGTTTGGGCTGCGTGTCCCCTGATAGTATTTTGCCCCTACCCAGAACTCTGTGGGACTATACTTGGACATATCATGCAACAATCCCTGTTTATACAGACTTACCTTAAAGCAGCCCTTTGCCACAAGGATCTTATGATGTGTGATCGTTTTAAAATGTTTCCAGATATTCATTTCGTTCTATCATCTTTCTCCGGCAGCATCTGTTTTCTTTTTTAAAGATCTTGCCGAAACTTTTTTCTCCTTGTCCTGTGATGCTGCCATCACAACGCCTTCATATACTGCAATACTTCTGGGGGCAATGATCCCCGTCTGCTCTCTGGACTGTTCTTCTTTCTCCTGCACTGTCAGAGTATCTTCCGCCTTCTCCGTTGCCAGCACAAGATTCCATTCCATACCCTTCGGCAGCTTTGGAAATGCCAGTTTCTGCGGCTCCCAGTGCATATTCATGGCAACATAGAGGAAAGAATCCTCCCCACCCTGTGGTGTCTTTGCATACTTTCCGCAGTACATAATGCCTACATGCCGGTTATAGCTCTCTGTCTGGGGCCTCCAGGCATTCTGTCCGTGATAGGACAGATCCGGATAACCACAGGACAGGCTGTCCAGGATTCGCAGTTCTTCGACAGGGTGCAGGATCGGGTGAGCTTTCCGGAAAGCGATCATCTGTTTCCAGAAATTCAATAATTCCGCATTTTTCTCCCTGTCCTGCCAGTTCAGCCATGTGATTTTATTGTCCTGGCAATAGGGATTATTGTTGCCCTGCTGGGAATTGCCAAACTCATCCCCCATGAAAATCAACGGGGTGGACTGTGTCAGCAGCAACATACAACATGCATTCTGTAACTGTTTTTTCCGAAGTGCCTGCACTTTTTTCCGTCTGGACGGTCCTTCCTCCCCACAGTTCCAGCTGCAGTTATAGTCATTGCCATCCCGGTTACCTTCTCCGTTGGCTTCATTATGCTTGTGATCATAGGACACCATATCCATCAGCGTAAGGCCGTAATAATTGGACAGATAATGGATTCTTCCCATATTGGCGGGGATATGACGCATCTCATACAATACGCCCGATAGCATATTGTCATCTCCCTTAAGAAAACGACGCATGGTATACAGATAATCGTCCCGGTATTCCGCCAGATTCCGGTATTCCGGCTTCACTGCCGGATCATAGAGTTGCTCCGTATCAAAGGAATAATGCCACAGTTTTGTCCCGGACAATGCCGGATCTCCAGCCAGCATCTGAGCCGGTACTCCCTCCCCCATCAGATGAAAACCATCCACATGATAGGATAATACCCAGAATCTTAAAATATTCCCGATCTCTGCCGCATCCATTCCCCGGGGGAAATAGAACTGCAGGATCACTTCCATTTTTCGCTTATGGAATTCTTTTACCATAAGACGAAACTCTTCCGCCGGGTCTTCCCCTGCCGCATAGGCTGCCTTAGGCGCATAATAGAAGCCTTCCCGATAGCCCCAATAGTTCAGCACCCGGTAGCCGGGCAATTTACCTTCTCCGTTCTTTTCCCCCGCCACGGCCACAAGCTCTCCGGAGGTCTTCGGCACCGTCTTCTCCGGTGTCTCATCGAATTCATAGACCGGTTGGAATTCCACGGTTGTCACACCGATTTCCTGCAGATAGTCCAGCTTCTCCACAACCCCTGCAAAGGTACCTCGATGTGTTACCTGAGATGAGGCATGCATGGTAAAGCCACGCACATGAAGGCAATAGCAGGTGCTGTCTTCATAGGGAAGCATAGGGTGCATATCCTGTTCCCAGTCGAAATCTTCGTTGGGAAATACTGCAATGCGATCCGCAGGCTTACGTATTTTCCCATAAGCAGGCTTACGCAGGAACCCCTGTGCATGCAGATCCGGCACAGTACGCTCCCCTTCATAGAACTGATACCCGACATTTTCCGGCTCCAGTTCCAGATATTTACAGTACACATTTCCCATCCGCTCCTCCTGTCGAAACGGAACCCTGTGCGTTTTTTTTCCACTCTTTCTATCATATATGAGAATGCCGCAATCCTTTTTCCCGGACGCATAGGCAAAACGGATGGCTCCGTCCTCCACATGCGCCCCCAGAGGGTAAGGCTTTATTGCATGCTTTTTTTCTGTCATTTTCATACCCCATCTTCCAGTTTTCTATCACTTACAGTCTCTTTGTCCATTTTTATTATAGTCTGTAAGTGTAAGAAAAACAAGCATTGCAAGAATATCCGTAAGCGGTTATAATAAAGGAACAAAGTACTGTTACACCCAATAAACATAACAGGAGGATTCCCATGGGTAAAAAAGAAAGCTATGAAGATGAAGAAATGACCGTTGAGCTGGAGCTGGAAGACGGCACTGTTGTCAACTGTGCCATCATTACCATTCTCACCGTAGAGGCCAAGGACTATATCGTACTGTTGCCTCTGGACGAGGACGGCGAAAACGAAGACGGAGAAGTATGGTTCTACGGATATTCCGAGAATCCGGATGACCCGAATGAAGAACCCATTCTCGCATACATTGAAGATGATGATATCTACGAAAAGGTTGCCGATGCTTTTGATGAGTATCTCGACAGCTGTGAATTTGACGAGATCATCGATGATAACGATTCAGAGGAATAAGGAATCTGGAAGGGAACCTGGGACGCTCTCTCGTGCCTGTAAGGCAGAGAAGTTCCAGGTCTTTTTTTGCCCGTGTCATCGCCACATAGAAGATCCGTCGTTCCTCTTCACAATGCTCCGGCTCCCGGGAGCTTCCGAGGGGAAAGGTCTTCTCATTACAGTCCGGGATCCACACATGGTCGAATTCCAGTCCCTTTGCCGCATGTACCGTCAGCAGAGTGATCCCGCTGTTTTCCTGTTTTTCCTGCTTCTTCTGCATGCCACTCCTTACAGTTTCCCTGCATTGCAGTTGTTCCCGGTAAAGCTCCTGTGCTTCCTGCCATTCTTCAAGGCTTCGGTATCGTCCCGCATCCTCCGTGATAAAATCCAGCACTTCCTGCCATTCCGTCAGATCTGTTTTTCCCTCCTGTGCAGCTCTCACCCGCAGGTATCTCTCATAGCCGCACGCCTTACGCAAAAATGCCATTGCAAGCTTCAGTTCCGTATTTTTTACAAATTCCATCTGTCGTATCCATACTCCGACCGCTTTCTGCGCCTTTTGCCGCCCCGCGTCCGGACTTCCCGCAGTCAGATCTTCATAATATTTCTTCAAAGCCGGTAAAGATGCTTCGGCACCAAAAGCCTCTCTGGAAATATTCCGATATGGTCTGTTGCTCACCCTCAGGTAATCCGCTCTTGTAGCACACCCCTGCGCGATCCGCAGATAGGACAGAAGATCCTGTGCGATAAAATGGTCGTAAATGTTTCTCCCCTTCTCTTTCATGGAAAAAGGGATCCCCTCCCCGGTAAGTCTCGCCGCCACGCCCTGCATGGCCAGATTTGTCCGGAACAATACAGCACAGGTCTCCCCATTTATCCGATTTTTCAAGCTTTGTACCAGATACCTCATTTGTTCCGAAGCCTCACTGAATTCCCTGATTTTTACCCGATATTCCTTCCGGTATCCGGCGTCAGTCTTATGATCCCCTGCCTGCCGTCTATGCGCCTCGCAAGGCTCCAGATCCTTATGAAAACGGTCTTTATTCTCATCTATCACCGCCAGGGATGCCTCCACGATATCCGGATGACTGCGATAATTCGTCCGAAGAAGGATCTGCTTTGCACCAAATTCCTCTACAAACTGTCTCATGCAGGCTGGTCTGGCTCCGCGGAATCCGTAAATGGCCTGATCATCATCCCCCACTGCAAAAATATTTCTATGTTTTTCCGCCAGAATTTTCACGATACTGTACTGTCTGTAATTGATATCCTGAAATTCATCGATCAGTATATATTCAAACCGGTTCTGCCAGTATGTACGCTGCACCGGATCCCTTTGCAGAAACTCCTCGCATTCCTTTAACATATCCTCAAAATCAAGGCCTCCGGTATTTTTTCTCGCCTCCTCATAAGCTTCATAGATCCTGGAAAAATGTTGTTTTTCTTCTTCCGGAAGCTTCTTTCTGCTGTTCTCAATATCGCCGGTATTTTTGTAATAACCGATGGCAGCAAGATAGTTCCCGGCAAGCTCCGTTACTTCCGCTGCGGATCTTTTTTTACAGTCTGTTATTTTCTTCAAAATGGGAAGGATAAGATCTCTTTTTTGTCTGTCGTTTAAAATATTGCCTGATGAAATTCTGCCCGACTGGAGCAGGATTTGATAGAAAACAGAATGAAATGTTCCAAAATTGACGGTATGCACTTCCTGTGGAGATATCTGCGCAAAGCGCTGCCTCATGGATAGAGCCGCTTCTCTGGTAAAGGTGATCACCAGAAGCTTCTCCGGGGTGATCCGGCGTTCCCGGATCAGATACAGGATCCTCTGGGTGATGGTAAATGTCTTGCCGGAGCCGGGGCCCGCCAGTAATAACAGCGGTCCCTCTCCGAACGTGACAGCCTCCCGCTGGGAGGCATTTAAGCATGTCAGATCAGACATTTGCCTGTAATAACTCGATTCCTTTGCGGATTCTTGCCAGAGATTCCTCTTTGCCCAGGACTTCCATAATCTCCGTAGCACCGGCGGGTGGC
>ERZ779654.1541-NODE-1541-length-10608-cov-2.413911_pt1 | contig 10608 bp, 9 predicted proteins | sample MGYA00511075_ERZ779654 | MGnify/ENA primary metagenome ERZ779654 (study PRJEB29588, sample SAMEA2155636) | human gut metagenome | biome: human gut; feature: human-associated habitat; material: faeces | place: Denmark | collected 2008/2010 ...
CTATTGCAAGCTAGCTTGCATAGTGTGCTCCCTTTTTAGCACGGCTGCGTCGAAGCGGTCCTGACGCTTACATCATTCCGCCCATGCCTGCGCCGCCGGCGGGCATTGCGGGGGTGTCTTCTTTGATATTAGCTACAACGCTTTCGGTAGTAAGTAGTGTGCTTGCTACGCTGGTAGCGTTCTGCAGAGCGCTTCTGGTAACCTTAGCGGGATCCAGGATGCCTGCGCTTACCATATCTACATATTCCTCTTTCAGAGCATCGAAACCGACACCGACCTCAGACTCACGTACCTTGTTGATGATAACGCTGCCTTCCAGTCCTGCGTTTGCTGCGATGTGATACAGAGGTGCTTCCAGTGCTTTCAGGACAATGCCTGCACCGGTCTTCTCATCACCTTCCAGACTTGCTGCCAGTTTGGCAACTTCCTTGGATGCATGAATGTATGCGGAACCGCCACCACAGATGATACCTTCCTCTACGGCTGCTCTGGTAGCTGCCAGAGCATCTTCCAGACGAAGCTTAGCTTCCTTCATCTCGGTCTCGGTAGCAGCACCTACACGGATAACTGCAACACCACCGGACAGCTTAGCCAGTCTCTCCTGTAATTTCTCTCTGTCGAAATCAGAAGTGGTCTCTTCGATCTGCTTCTTGATCTGTGCGATTCTGGACTGTAATGCTTCCTTATCGCCTTCACCGTCTACGATCACGGTGTTCTCTTTCTGTACCTTAACGGATTTTGCACGACCCAGCATATCCATTGTGGTATCTTTCAGTTCATAACCAAGCTCGGAGCTGATCACGGTACCACCGGTCAGGATTGCGATATCCTCCAGCATGGCTTTTCTTCTGTCACCATAGCCGGGAGCCTTAACAGCTACTACGTTGAAAGTACCACGAAGCTTGTTAACGATCAGGGTGGTCAGTGCCTCGCCCTCTACATCCTCAGCGATGATCAGCAGCTTAGCGCCGGACTGAACGATCTGCTCTAACAGAGGCAGGATCTCCTGAATGTTGGAGATCTTCTTGTCAGTGATCAGGATATAAGGGTTATCCAGAACAGCTTCCATCTTATCCATATCGGTTGCCATGTAAGCGGAAATATAACCTCTGTCGAACTGCATACCTTCTACCAGATCCAGTTCGGTCTGCATGGTCTTGGACTCTTCAATGGTGATAACACCGTTGTTGCTTACCTTCTCCATAGCATCTGCAACCAGCTGTCCTACAGCCTCATCCCCTGCGGAGATTGCAGCTACTCTTGCGATGTGCTCCTTGCCGTTTACTTTCTGGCTCATCTTACCGATGGCTTCTACTGCACATGCGGTTGCTTTCTTCATACCTTTTCTCAGGATGATGGGGTTAGCACCTGCTGCCAGGTTCTTCATCCCTGCATTTACCATAGCCTGTGCCAGAACGGTTGCGGTGGTAGTACCATCACCGGCTACATCGTTGGTCTTGGTAGCTACTTCCTTTACCAGCTGTGCACCCATGTTCTCGAATGCATCTTCCAGCTCGATCTCTTTTGCAATGGTAACACCATCGTTGGTGATCAGGGGTGCGCCGAAGGACTTATCCAGTACTACGTTTCTTCCTTTGGGTCCTAAGGTTACTCTTACGGTATCTGCCAGCTGGTTTACACCAGCCTCTAATGCTGCACGGGCTTCTGCGCCGTATTTAATCTCTTTTGCCATAATAATCAGCCTCCAATTTATTTGTTCTTAGTCTTAATTTCTTTTTAGGTTTGCAATTACTGAATGATTGCAAGGATGTCGCTCTGCTTTACGATGATGTACTCTTCATCATCCAGCTTTACTTCGGTTCCTGAGTATTTGGAATAGATGACCTGATCGCCAACCTTAACTTCCATCTTTACTTCCTTACCGTCTACGACACCGCCGGGGCCGACAGCAACAACTTCTGCCTGCTGGGGCTTTTCCTTATTCTGACCGGGGAGCACGATACCGGACTTGGTAGTCTCCTCTGCAACTAACTGTTTTAATACTACTCTGTCACCTAAAGGTTTCAAACTCATGACAACTGCCTCCTTATAACTATTTAAATATCATATTACTCTTTTTCATTTGTTAGCACTCATTTTTATCGAGTGCTAATTTCTATAGTTTATATTAGTTTTATATGCCGAGTTTTTCAAACGCATTCACCGTTATTTAAATAACTATTTCTTTTATTTTCTCGTTTTATCTCCGTTTTTCTAATGTTTTTATATTACATGTGTAAAAATGCGATTTAATATTTCGTTTATAATTCTGAAAATCCATATCCGGTTCATCCCTTGCAAACTCCTGTGCAGACATAAAGCTATACCGGTTACATCGTATAAGCAAAAAGCAGCCGGGGATCTTATCATTATCCCAAGCTGCTTCTGTTCCGCTCTGTATTTACTTTCCCGTCCTATGCGTTCTTGGATTCCTCATGCCATTTCTGCCACTTCTTCTTATAAATAAAGTAGCAGGGGATTCCTACGAATACCATTCCGCCTAAGATATTGCCGATGGTAACGGGAATAAAGTTGTTCAGGCTGTGCAGTACTGTCAGTCCCTGGATCTGCTCTGCGGTCAGGCCGTATGCTTCCTGTGCCTTTGCAACATACGCGGGATTCTGTGCAGCCATCATGCCTACGGGAATGTAGAACATATTTGCAACACAGTGCTCGAAACCGCCGACTACGAAGGCCATGATCGGGAAGAAGATCGCCCAGATCTTACCGACGATATCCGTAGCTGCCGCTGCCATCAGGATCGCAATACATACCAGAATGTTACACAGGATACCGGAGGTAATTCCTTTCAGCGGAGAAATGCCTACCTTGCCGACTGCCACTTTGATGGCATAAGCCCCCAGCAATCCGCCGGTGTAGTCCAGATTTCCGGAAAAGTAGATCAGGGTATCAATGATCAGCGCGCCGATCAGGTTGCTGAAATATACCACGATCAGATTGCGGATACATTCGAACCAGGTCACCTTTTTGCCTACCACGTCCATGACGATCAGGCAGTTGCCGGTGAAAAGTTCTCCACCTACAAATACAATGATCATCAGTCCCACAGGGAAGATGATACCGGCTACGAATCGGGCCAGACCTACGTTGTCAATAGCATGCGCCGCAGTACTGCTGGTAGCTCCGCCCAGTGCAATGAAAGCACCTGCCATAATGCCTAACAGGATCATCTTGCCCAGAGGAAGATGTGCCTTGCCCTCTCCGGCCTTCATGTTATTATCAATGACTTCTGCCGGGGTATTAAAATGCTGTTCCATATTTTCCCTCATTTCCGTACAGCCCTTATCTGCCGTACTTTCTCATACTCATTTACTACCTATATTACACGAAATCTGCGGCGGGAATCAAGCTTTTCCCCCTATGTATCTGATTATATACATTTCCTCTCACCGTTTTTGTCATAACACAATCTTTTTTTGTAAAATTTATGCAAAAAAATAGTAGACAAAAGCCGAAATGTGTAATATACTTAGGATGTTCGGCGAGAGCCGAACCGCTTATATAAGTAGATTTCCGGAAGAATTCCCCTTTTACACAATTAAAGTGGCTGCAGGTTTCCCGCCTGCGGCTGCTTTAATTGTGTTATAAGGTATTCTTTGTGGTTTTCCCCGGAATTGCAAAAGTTTTTGCAAAAATTTAAAATTTTCACTTGCTAAATGATAAACATCTATGCTATAATAGCTTTCGTCAGTGATTCAGCTGATACAATTTCATAGGGGAATAGTACAGCGGTAGTGCGGCGGTCTCCAAAACCGTTAACGGGGGTTCGATCCCCTCTTCCCCTGCTTTCAAAAGTCGATTTTATCGGCTTTTTTTATTTTCTGTTTTGGTAACACTTTTTACCTCACCATGGCGCGATCTGAAGAATCACGCCATGATGGGGTGTTATTTTAATGTGAATTAACAGGAATGTTTTTCATCATGATATTGAACATACGTTCGATTTATGTTATACTGTATTTGTGTAATCGAACAGAAAGCGGATGCGATTTTCCGATTGTTAGATGCCCTCTAGTCTTACAAAGGAGGGTGATGCCCATGAATACGATGGAAGTACTTACTCTGTTGTTAGTTGTCTTTGCAGCTTTATCATACATTGACAGACATGGTGACGATAATAACAAAAAGAAATAGCATCCCCTCGCCAAAGTAGATGCTATTTCTTTTCTAGTATTTTACTGAGGGCAAATCGGAATTTTCACTTCCGACCACCTTTCTAAGTAGATTATACACCAAGAGGGATTGAGAAATCAATCCCTCTTACTTTTTTATTTCTCAAATCTCCTCTTTCTCCGCATCCGGCGCAATCACCGCCCCAATAGCGGTAGCATAATCAGAATACTCCGGAATAGTAATCTTTACATCCCACAGGCTCTTGAAGTCTTCGATGATCTGGCGGCACTCGAAGAATTTGGTCAGGCCGCCGATGAGGATATAATCCTTAATGCCGGTGTTCCGGGAGGCCAGGATTCCGGCCTGGCAGATGTTCTCGATGACCATATGGACGATACCAGCCGCGATGTCTTCGGGCTTGGACTGGGCATCCGCTTTGCCGAAGTTGGACGCAGTCACGTCCAGGTTCAGGCCGGGGAGCTTTTCCTTGGCCAGATCGCCGATCCGCAGGTCGATCTTTGCCACATCACCTTTCCGGGACAGAGGGACGATCTCATGGATGTCCCCGGTATTCAGTATGATCGAGGACAGTCCGCAGATGGTTCCGCCACCGAGGCCGACACCACCCAGGTGCTTCATCTCCTTCTCCGTCACTTTGACGAAGAAGCTTCCGGTACCCATACTGATGACAATGACTTCCTTTTTATCCGTAAGATAATATCCTCCGGTACCTGTGGCAACGAATTCATCTACCTTATAGGTCGGACGATCGTATACCGCTTTCTCCACATATTTGCTTCCCACGCCGGTGATATAGACACCTTCCACATCTAAAAGCTGCAGATTATTTTCATACAGATATCTTCCGAAAGCACCGTAGAGGGATGCCACCTGGCTGTCTGCCTTGACTGCCATGGGCGGAAGCATATGTTCTCCTTCAAAAGCTACGATCTTGGTGGTACTGCTGCCGATATCAATTCCTATTCTTACGGCCATATCTTTGTCCTCCTCATAATGAAATGCTAAAAAGCTTCTTTAGAACAATCGGTCCATGGCATCCTGCACGGAGCTGACGCCGATGACACGGATTTTGCTTCCTTTTTTGCACTCTTCCAGTGACACGTAGGGCACCACGCATTCCTCGAAGCCCAGTTTCTCCGCCTCCGCCACACGCTGTTTTGCCATGCTGACCGCGCGGACTTCGCCGCTTAATCCCACTTCTCCGAAAGCTACCATTTTCGGATTCAATGCCTTATTCCGGAAGCTGGACAGAATCGCCAGCACGATTCCCAGATCAATGGCCGGCTCCTGGATCTTGATACCTCCCGTAATATTCACGTAGGCATCGCAGGAGGACAGCTGCACTCCCGATCTCTTCTCCAATACCGCCATCAGCAGGTTCACACGGTTGAAATCGCATCCTGCTGCGGTGCGGCGCGGGATTCCGAAATTACTGTGGCAGACCCGTGCCTGAATCTCGATCAGAAGCGGTCTGGTGCCCTCCATGGTACACGCCACCACAGAGCCGCTGGCATTCTCCGGCCGTCCGTTCAGCATATATTCCGAAGGATTCTTGACCTCTGCCAGTCCCGTTTCCCGCATCTCGAAAACACCGATCTCGTTCGTAGATCCAAAACGGTTTTTCACCCCCCGCAGAATACGGTAGGACGCATGTCTGTCCCCTTCAAAATAAAGAACGGTATCCACCATATGTTCCAGCACTCTGGGACCTGCCACCGTACCTTCCTTGGTCACATGGCCTACAATGAAGATTGAGATTCCCAGTCCCTTTGCCAGCTGCAGCAAAATACCGGTGGATTCCCGCACCTGAGACACGCTTCCCGGCGCCGCCGACACGTTCTCGTTGTACATGGTCTGTATGGAGTCGATGATCACGACCTCCGGCTTGCTCTTGCGGATCACTTCACTGATGATATCCAGATTCGTCTCACACAGTAGCAGCATATGCTCCGAAAAAGCCCCCAGACGGTCCGCCCGCATCTTGATCTGTACCTTGGATTCCTCACCGGAAATATACAATACTTTATGTCCCGCCGTGGATAAGTTATGGCAGACCTGCAATAACAGTGTGGATTTACCGATACCGGGGTCTCCGCCTACCAGCGTCAGAGATCCCTGCACAATGCCGCCTCCCAGCACCCGGTCCAGTTCCTTAATTCCGGTGAGAGTCTTATTTTCCTCCCGGATAGCGATCTCCGACAGCACACAGGGCTCCGAAGCCTCTCTCCTGTCTCTCTTTGCACCGTTTCCGGTATTTTTCAATTCCGTTTTATCTATCGTCTCTTCCACGAAAGTATTCCACTCTCTGCAGCCGGGACATTGTCCCAGCCATTTCGTGGATTCATAGCCACAGTTCTGACAGAAAAATACAGTGGCCGTCTTTCCTTTTGCCATGCTCTCTCCTCAATCATTGTAATACCTATTCAGCCCCCGCAAAACCGCCTCCGGAAACTCTGAATATTTAAAAAAAGCCCAGTCACGAAGTACTACAATATCCTCCGTGCCTGGACTCCTTTGCAGTGCGTCCTTACGCCTCTACGATCTTAACAGATACTTCACCTGCTGCTTCCAGTTCTACGCTCAGGCTCAGTTTGCCGCCAAGTCCGGTTTTCATGGTTCCTACGTTCTTACCGTCGATAAATACTTCGTACTCGGTATCGTCCTTCAGTCCTACAGTGATCTGGGAATCCTCGTCACCTTCTACGATAAACTCCACACTGTTGTCAGCTTCCTTGAACTCCAGTACACTGGTTCCGGGAACAGATTCATATAAAAACATGCCGTTCTTTTCCAGCTTTGTCATCTCATTGTAGGTCTTAACCTTCAGCAGATCTCCTGCATGCTCATAATCTTCCACTTTTGCCTTCTTGGCCAGCTTGTGATTACCAAAGCTGATAGATCCGTCTGCTTCACTGCGAAGTATTTCTTCCACTACTGCCATCTGTCTGTCCTCCTGAAAGTAACTGCATCCGCAATACATCTTTCTCTTTCGTTCTTTGCGAATGGGGTTTGAATAGTTACAGTATAATATATCTCACCCTGTTTTTCTACAAAAAGTTTTATTTATTTTGTAACTATTCAGAGTCATGTAAATTGTGTCATAGGTACGTCGAATGCTTGCATTCGTAAGAACCTTTGACGTAATTTATAGGACGAAGTAACCTCAATGAGCAAAAGGAACGCTCTGCAAGAGCGATTTTGCAAATTGAGTGACTGAATAGTTACAAATACTTAATTTTTCACGGTAAATACAACTTTTCCATCCTTGAATCCGGCGGATACCTTATCTCCCGGTACCACCTTTTTCTGCAGGATCTCCTCTGCCAGAGCATCCTCTACCACGGACTGAATCGCACGCTTCAAGGGTCTTGCTCCCATCTTGTTATCCGCATATTTGGATACCAGATGCTCCTTCAGCGCTGCTGTGATGGTCAGATGGATCCCCAGCTGATCCTCACATCTCTTGTACAGATTGGATGCCAGAAGATTCACGATCTCCTTCATGTTCTCATTGTTCAGCTGATGGAACACGATAATATCATCAATACGGTTGATAAATTCCGGCTTGAAGCTGCGCTTTACTTCTTCCATGACATTGGATTTCATCTTCTCGTAATCCTTTGTCTCGCTCTTCTCTGTGGCAAAGCCCAGATTCTTGGGATCCACGATACGCTGTGCACCCGCATTGGAAGTCATGATCAGCACAGTGTTCTTGAAGCTGACCTTGCGTCCCTTGGAGTCCGTGATATGACCGTCATCCAGTACCTGCAAAAGTACATTAAATACATCCGGATGCGCTTTCTCGATCTCGTCAAACAGAACAACAGAGTAGGGATTACGGCGAACCTTCTCGCTCAGCTGTCCGCCTTCTTCAAAGCCTACATATCCGGGCGGTGATCCGATCATCTTGGAGACCGAATGGCCTTCCATGTATTCGGACATATCAACACGGATCATGGCATCTTCAGAGCCGAACATGGCTTCTGCCAATGCCTTGGACAGTTCCGTCTTGCCAACACCGGTAGGACCTAAGAACAGGAAGGAGCCGATGGGACGGTTGGGCTCCTTCAGACCCACACGGCCTCTGCGCATGGCCCTGGCCACTGCGGTCACTGCTTCCTCCTGGCCGATGACACGCTTATGCAGCGTCTTCTCCAGTTTTAACAGTCGTTCGCTCTCTTTTTCCGCCAGCTTCTGTACGGGGATCTTGGTCCACTGGGCAACGACCTCGGCGATCTCATTCTCACCGATACTGATAACATTGCCCGCTTCCTGTTTCTCCCGCTTTTTCATCAGGCGGTCATATTTTTTCACCAGCGCATCCTGCTGCTTCTTGATCTCTGCCATCTGGTCAAATGCTTCCATGCGGATAGCTCTCTCCATCTCCTGATCCATCTCGTGGATACGGTCAGCGATCTCCTTCGCTTTATCCGGGGCATCCAATGCACTCAGTCTTGCGCTTGCCGAAGCTTCATCGATCAGATCGATGGCCTTATCCGGCAGATTTCTGTCATTGATATAACGGCTGGACAATCTGACAGCAGCCTCAATGGCCTCCGGGGTGATCTGCACATGGTGATGATCCTCATATTTTCCTTTGATGCCCTCCAGAATACGGACCGCCTCTTCCTCTGTAGGTTCTTCCACAGTCACCGGCTGGAATCTGCGCTCCAGAGCCGCATCCTTCTCAATATACTTGCGGTATTCCGCAATGGTGGGGGCACCAATCAGCTGGATCTCTCCACGGGCCAGGGAAGGCTTCATGATATTGGAAGCGTCAATGGCGCCTTCCGCACCTCCGGCACCAATGATCGTATGAAGTTCATCCAGGAATAAAATAATATTCCCGTCCTCCGTCACTTCCTTCAATACCTTCTTGATACGTTCCTCGAACTCGCCACGGTACTTACTTCCTGCCACCATTCCCGACAAATCTAATGTCAGTACTCTCTTATTCTGCACGGTAAAAGGTACGTCTCCTGCCACAATGCGGGCTGCCAGACCTTCTACCACGGCGGTCTTCCCTACACCGGGTTCTCCGACGAGACAGGGATTGTTCTTCGTGCGGCGACTTAAGATCTGCACTACTCTGCGGATCTCTTCTTCTCTGCCTACCACAGGATCCAATTTTCCTTCTCTGGCCAGAGCCGTCAGGTCTCTGCTGTATTGTTCCAGTGTAGACTGCTTCGCCTTGCGGTCTCCCTTTTTCCCCAGATCTTCCTTGTACAGATTGCCGTCCTGTCCGATGGCGATCAGGGTATCTACATAGATCTTCTGCACATTGGCTCCCAACGTGTTCAGCAGACGCACGGCAACATTCTCGCCCTCTTTGATCAGTGCAAGAAGCAGATGCTCCGTGCCGGTCTGCTTCTGTCCGAAACGGGCAGCCTGGCGGTGTGCCTCTTCCAGAATCCGGGCAGCTCTGGGAGAATATCCCTCTTTGTCCTTCACGGCCACACCGTTTTCAAAGGCGATCAGATCCCGGATCATTTCCATGACCTGATCCACTTCTACTCCGTTATCCGCCAACACTTTTGCGGCTACACCGGTATCTTCCTTCAGGAGTCCCACCAGAATGTGTTCGGTCCCGATATAGCCCTGTTTCAGGCCTCTGGCACATCTGCCGGCCTGGGCAAGCGCATTCTGCGCTTTATCCGTAAACTGTGACTGCATCAATTCAGTCCTCCATATTCTTCATAAATTTCATCAATCAATTCATGTACTTCCTGCCTGGAAATATTTTTGCAGCTGCTCTTAGCAAGTATTACCTGCAGTTCCTTCCGCAATTCATCCACCGCACGCATACGGTCCACATCCAGAGCGATCACGGCTCCCTTTCGCCTGTCGACCTTGACATAGCCCTCCTGCTTCAGAACCGTATAGGCCTTATTTACAGTATGCATATTGATCCCGATGGTATCCGCCAGCTGCCGTACACTCGGCAGGGAATCTCCCTCATGAAACTGTGACGTGGCAATTCCCATGATGATCTGATTGCGCAGTTGCATATAGAGCGCTTCATTACTGTTGAAATCTATCTCTATTATCATCAAAATCACTCCCTTCCCACTGTCACCGATTGTTATACGTCTATTATAACAGTGAGGGCGGTGCTGTCAACTGCAGACCGGGAAAGTTTATCAAAATTTTAAAAAGAAAGCGGCATCCCACTCTCGTAAGATGCCGTTTCCGGTCTTTTTATTCCTATTGTTCTTCGTCGCCGTCCCAGTTCAGGAATTCGAATTCGAACTCGTCATCATCGGACATGAAGTTCTTGGACTTCCAGCCGGGATCCTGCGGATTACCGTTATTCTGTGCCGGTTTTACCGGTCTGTCTACTTGCGGTGCGGATCTTCCGGTCTGGGGTGCTGCAGGTCTGGTTCCCTGCGGTGCGGGTCTTCCGGTCTGGGGTGCTGCAGGTCTGGTTCCCTGCGGTGTGGGTCTTCCGGCCTG
>ERZ779654.1549-NODE-1549-length-10537-cov-1.759969_pt1 | contig 10537 bp, 8 predicted proteins | sample MGYA00511075_ERZ779654 | MGnify/ENA primary metagenome ERZ779654 (study PRJEB29588, sample SAMEA2155636) | human gut metagenome | biome: human gut; feature: human-associated habitat; material: faeces | place: Denmark | collected 2008/2010 ...
CGTATCCAATATGCTTAGTGAAATACGTTCGTCAGACTCTTACTATGATTTAAAAGAGAATATAGGCAATGTATTATATAAGCTTCCTAAAGGGGACAAGGTTGTAAAGCTTATCCAGAAGACAAAGTCGAATCTAAAGCAGGTGATTCTTCACGATTCGATGTTTGAAAGTATGGGTATATATTACCTTGGACCAGTTGACGGACACGATATGGATAAGCTTATCAAGATACTTACAGTTGCAAAAAGAATAAATGGACCTGTGCTTGTCCACGTTGTTACGCAGAAAGGACGTGGTTACAAGCCGGCAGAGCGCAATCCAAGCAAGTTTCATGGTATTGGACCATTTGATGTGGCGACAGGTATGGAGATTAATAAATCTGACCGGCCAACATATTCGCAGGTGTTCTCTAATTCTATATGTGAAATAGCCAAGAAAGACAGGTCTGTATGTGCTATTACAGCGGCTATGCCAGACGGAGTTGGGCTTGCTAAGTTCTCAAAGTGGTTTCCGGATAGATTTTTTGATGTCGGAATTGCTGAGGCTCACGCTGTAACATTTGCGGCAGGATTGTCAGCAGGCGGATTAAAACCAGTGTTTGCGGTATATTCTTCATTTTTACAGAGAGCTTATGACCAGATATTACATGATGTGTGTATACAACAGCTTCACGTTGTGTTTGCAATAGACAGGGCAGGACTTGTTGGAAGTGATGGAGAGACACATCAGGGGATATTTGATATATCATTCCTGTCATCAATACCTAATATGACTATTATGGCACCAAAGAATGATTATGAATTAAAGTCATCACTTGAGTTCGCTCTGGAAGAATTTAATGGGCCGATAGCTATAAGATATCCAAGAGGCGAGGCAGTTGTCAGATTTCGCGAATTTAATGCACCGGTTGAATACGGCAAGGCTGAGCTTATGTATGAAGAAAGTGATATAGCAATTCTTGCACTTGGAAGTATGGTTGATACAGCATTTAATGTAAGGGAAAGACTTAAAGAGCAGGGCTATAACGTGACACTTGTAAATGCACGTTTTGTAAAGCCTATAGACAGTGCAATGCTTGATAAAATAAGCACAACACATAAGCTTATAGTAACACTTGAAGAGAATGTATCATCGGGCGGATTTGGGCGTGCAGTCTGTCAATATATCAATGATAAAGAACTTCATAACTATGTGCTTGACATATCACTTCCTGATGATTATATAGAACACGGAAGTGTTGATATATTACGGCGTGAGACAGGAATAGATGAAGATACAATTGTTAAACGTATAACAGCAGTTTATAATAATATTGGAGATAATAATAATGAGCAGTAAAGAAAGATTAGATGTTCTGTTGGTGAACAGGGGGCTTGCTGATTCCAGGGAAAAGGCAAAGGCTATAATTATGTCTGGAAATGTATATGTTGACGGACAGAAGGAAGATAAAGCTGGGTCATCATTTAATGAGACTGTTAATATTGAGGTAAGAGGCAATACACTTAAGTATGTAAGCCGTGGCGGGTTAAAGCTTGAAAAAGCTATGGAGAATTTTGATGTAACGATTGAAGGAAAAATATGTATGGATGTTGGTTCATCAACAGGTGGTTTTACAGATTGTATGCTTCAGAATGGTGCTGTTAAAGTATATTCTGTTGATGTAGGACACGGACAGCTTGCTTGGAAGCTTCGTAATGATGAGCGTGTTGTATGTATGGAAAAGACTAATATACGATATGTAACACCGGAAGATATTGCGGATAAGATAGATTTTTCAAGCATTGACGTATCATTTATATCGCTTACAAAGGTGCTGCTTCCAGTGAAAAATCTTCTTACAGATGACGGGCAGATAGTATGTCTTATAAAGCCACAGTTTGAAGCTGGAAGAGAAAAGGTTGGTAAACACGGTGTTGTAAGGGATAAGGCGGTACACATCGAAGTTATAGAAATGGTTATTAATTATGCAATTTCAATTGGATTTGAGATACTTAACCTTGAATTCTCGCCAGTTAAGGGTCCGGAAGGAAATATCGAATATCTTCTTCATTTACAGAAACATATAGAAGGAACCTATGATGATATTCCTTTCACAATACAAAATATAGTAGACAAAGCCCACGAAACATTGTAATATATTCATATAGATATTAATATTAATTTAAAGTATAGAGGCGTTAATGAAATCTTTTTACATAGTCACGAATACAACTAAAGATCCAGACCTTGTATATACAAACAGTATTCTGGATTATCTTAACAAGCACAATGTAAGCTGTATATATAATCCTGACTCGGCAGATGTAGAACATACTGATTATTGTTATACGAATGCTGGTATTGTGCCAGATGATACAGAATGCATAATTGTTCTTGGTGGGGATGGTACGCTTATACAGGCGGCAAGAGACCTTAATTCTAAGAATATACCTCTTCTTGGTGTTAACATAGGAACGCTGGGGTATCTTACTGATACAGATATGAACACAGTGTATGATACCCTTGAAAGCCTTATTAATGACTGTTATGAGATAGATACAAGAATGATGCTTGATGGAAAGATATACCGTGATGACGAGCTTATATATGAAGATGTAGCACTTAATGATGTAGTTCTTAGCAGAAGGGGAATATTAAGGGTTATAGATTTTGATATATATGTCAATGGAGAATATCTTAATTCGTTCGCGGCAGACGGGGTTTTAGTATCTACGCCGACAGGTTCTACAGCTTATTTATCGGCAGGCGGACCAATTGTCCAGCCGAATGCACATCTTATAATGATTACACCAATATGTGCACATACACTTACTCAGAGAAGCATAATATTTGAACAGAATGATGAGATTGTAATACAGATGAATGATAATAAGAAATTATCAGAAGAAAGAGTAGCTACATATGATGGAGAAAGCTATTGTAATGTCATAACAGGGGACAGAGTTGTTATTACCCGTTCTGATAAGACAGCACGGCTTATAAACAAGCAGAATTTCTTTCCTTGAAAGGATAAGGAATAAAATGTAGCCGGAATAGGAGAAGAAAAGTGAAATCAGACAGACATAAAAAAATATTAGAACTTATAGCTGATAATAATATAGGAACTCAGGAAGAGCTTGCTGATGCACTTAATAAAGCAGGATATAATGTAACTCAGGCGACTGTTTCAAGGGATATAAGAGCACTTAATCTTACCAAGGTCACAATTGACGGGGTTAATCAGAAGTATACAACTCTTTCACATAGCAGTCCTGTACCTAATGACAAATATATAAGAGTGCTAAAGGAAGGCTATCTTTCTATGGATATGGCACAGAATATTCTTGTTATAAGGACTGTTCCGGGTATGGCAATGGCGGTGTGTGCGGCACTGGATGCACTTAAGCTTGATGAGATAGTTGGTTCTATTGCAGGTGATGACACTATTATGTGTGCTGTAAGGACTGTTAAGGATACTGTAAATGTTTCTAATAAACTTAAGAAACTTATAAAGGCATAGTATTATAAAGATATAGTATCAGAGGAGGAATATGTTATCTAATTTACATGTTAAGAATCTTGCACTTATAGAAGAAGAAAATATTGATTTTGAAGAGGGGCTTAATATTCTGTCAGGAGAGACAGGTGCAGGTAAGTCTATTATATTGGGTTCTATTAATGCGGCACTAGGTGCCAAGACATCGCCTGATTTTATAAGAACAGGTGCAGAATATGGACTTTCAGAACTGCTTTTTAATATTGAAGATGATAATGTAATTGAACGCATAAAAGAGCTTGGAGTTATTGATATTGAGAATGGTGAACTGCTTATTTCAAGAAAGATAACACCAACACGTTCGCAGATAAAGGTTAATGGACAGAATTTTACAGCGGCACAGACACAGAAGCTTGCACGCTATCTTATAGATGTTCATGGACAGCACGATAACCAGATACTTATGGATGATGCTAATCATCTGACGGTTGTAGATACATTCTGTGCTGATGAAATAGCTGAATTAAGAGAGGCTATGGAAGATGCATATAAAGATATGGTTAAAGCAAAGAAAGCGTTAGAACTTATTGATAAGGATAAAGATGAACTTCAAAAAGAGATAGCATTTCTTGAGTATGAAGCTAATGAGATACAGACGGCCGATATACAGCCAGATGAAGATGAGGAGCTTGAAGCAAGATATCATAAGCTTAATAATTACCAGAAGATTACTAATGAGCTTTCGTATGCAGATATGCTTTTGAATTCAGGTAATGATAATATAAGTGATATGATAGGAACTGCATTAAAGTCACTTATAACAGCAAGTGAATATGATGATGTATTGAAAGAGTGCTGTGATACTTTGTCTGATGCTGAAGGACTTATTCGTGATGCCGGACACAGTATCAGTTCATATATAGAGAACTCTGAATATGATCCAAGAGAGTTTAGCGAACTACAGGAAAGACTTGATCTTATTAATAATCTTAAGAACAAATATGGAAGTTCAATAGAGGCTATTAATGATACCTTAAAGGCTATTAATGCGAAGCTTGCAGATTATTACAATTTTGATGAGCTTATAAGCAGAAGGAAAAAAGAGTATGAAGAAGCATGCTGTAAGGCGTGGGATATAGCCCAAAAGCTAAGTTCCATAAGACAGCAGGCAGCAGTAAAGCTTGCAGAGCAATTCATAGCTTCTTTAAAGAATCTTAACTTTTTAGATGTAAAGTTCAGAATAGATTTTGCTAAAGAACCATCTTTATCTTCAAAGGGCTGTGATAATGTAAGATTTATGATATCAACGAACCCTGGTGAGAATTTAAAGCCATTATCAAAGATTGCTTCGGGTGGTGAACTTTCAAGAATTATGCTTGCCATAAAGACAGTTATGTCAGAAGATGCAGATAAGACACTTATATTTGATGAGATTGATGCAGGTATAAGTGGTAAGACGGCTTCAAAGGTATCTAATCAGCTTGCAAGGCTTTCGTTATCGCATCAGATAATATGTATAACACATCTGCCACAGATTGCGGCTATGGCAGATGCCCATTACATAATAGAAAAGAGTGTACACGATAATAAGACCTACAGTAATATCCAGAGGGTCGCAGGAGATGATAGTCTTAATGAAATTGCCAGAATGTTATCCGGTGAGACACTTACAGACTCTGTGCTTGAGAATGCCAAAGAATTAAAGATTATGGCTGATAAAGTGAAATCAGAGTTGTGATTTTTAGATATAGTTATTATAATAATTATATCTGGAACAGTAAAAGCACTCTGAAAAATTAAACGGCTGGTATGTATATACCAGCTGTTAATTTTATGAAGCATTAAGCATATTTTCTATATATATGCCATATCCGCTTCTTGAGTCATCAATAAGAACGTGTGTTACAGCACCTATTATCTTTCCGTCCTGAATAATAGGACAGCCAGACATACCTTGTACAATTCCATTAGTCATATCAAGAAGTTCTTCAGAGGTAACAACAAAACTGATATTTTTGGAATCGTTATTGTTAAGCTGTGTAATTTTAATTTCGTAGTCATCATATTTATTATTCCTGTAAAATCTTACATATGCTTTACCCTTGTGGACACTGTATCTGTAACCGACACTCATAAGTGAAAGAGAATGCTTCTTTACAATAGAGTTGTCGATTGTTCCATATATTCCGTAAGAGCTGTTCTTGTCAATTGTTCCTATCGGGGTACTGTTCTTGTAGTCTATAATTCCCTGCAATTCTCCAGGAGTGCCATTCTGTCCTTTTATTATTGATAGAATTCTTGTGTTATATAATCTGCCATATTTAATATTAAGGGCTTTGCCGGTGGTATTATCAGTTATCGGGTGACCAAGTGCAGCGTAGTTATAATCTGTATCAATATAAGTTATTGTTCCTATACCCTGTGCATCATCTTTTACCCACAGACCTAGCTTATATTCACTGTTTTTATCCTCAACAGGGGTTACAGTTACATTTATTATTTCATCATTACGCAGTAATTCTATATTAAGCTTCTCGCCAGCACATTCATTTACCTTGCAAGATAACTGCTTCTTGGAATTGATTTCTTCATCATTGATTTTTAAAATGTAATCGCCTTTGGTAATAATATTTTCGCAGGGGGTTATTGTACCACTTGATTTGCTCTCGATGGAATCCGTCTTTACTACAAGTATTCCGCTGCTTTTCAGATATAAGCCAGCCTGAAAGCCACAGGGATAGACGTATTTTTCATCAACCACATTGACATTTACTGTCTTTAAAAATAAGAAGCCGAACAGATGAAGGTCGATGTGGTAACTTCCAGGACTGCCGGTTATAAAAGTGACTTCTCGGCTGAAATCAGCATTTGCAAGACTGTTATTAGTACCATTCTGCGTGTTGTGAACGCTTCCGGTAACGGGGAGTGACAGGTTGATACTTGTATCGCTTTGCTCAGTTATATATATCTGTTCAGGAAAATGCTTATTAACATAGTTTACATAAGATGTAATAAGAATAAATAAAAGTGTTATTATTCCTGACCAGTAAATATACTTATTTAATAATTTATTAGAAAATGTATTTTTATTAATAAGCATGGTTTTCCTCCTTTAAAATTTATTTGAAATTTATCTGATGATATTATTATCTGCAATAATGAAGCTAAATAAAAAGGTTTATAATGCCAATATATTTATATGATTTAATTTTATTTGTCGAATTATGTCGATAGTTGCGATGCGTTTTCGTTGTAAAATTACATTTTTAAATATATAATAATAAATATATTCATTATGCGGTGCTGAAAGATAGGTTCTTTTGGCGGAAAGCATATTTATATATTATTATATGACGAGGGGAAGAATTGCTTATGAATCCATTGAAAATTGTAATTGCGGATGATAACAAGAGAATGGTAGATGTAATCAAAGAGGTTATTAATGGAGAGCCGCAGTTAGATGTTGTAGGTACAGCAACGAATGGCGAGGATACAGTTGATGTCATTAAAAAGACACAGCCTGATATTGTACTTCTTGATATTATTATGCCGCAGATTGACGGACTAACTGTTATGCAGAGGATAAGGGAGGATAATGATTGTGTTAATCCTGCATTTATTGTTATTAGTGCAGTTGGAAGGGAAGCAGTGACAGAGGATGCTTTCAATATGGGAGCTACATATTATGTTATGAAACCATTTGATAATAATATGCTGATTGACCGCATTAAATATATTGGAGGAATTATTAATATAAAGCCTGTCAATATAAAAAGATCGGTTAACGACAGTATTCCTCATAACAAACATATCCTTGAGAATGAGATTACAGGAATGATACACGAGATTGGTGTTCCAGCACATATAAAGGGTTATCAGTATCTGAGAGAGTCTATAACACTTGCGGTTAATGATCCGGATATAATAAATAGTATTACCAAAGTCCTTTATCCAACTATAGCCAAAAAGTTTGACACAACACCAAGCCGTGTTGAAAGAGCTATAAGACACGCTATTGAAGTTGCATGGAACAGAGGTAATCCGGATATTCTTAACGATTTGTTCGGATATACAATCAGTAATGGCAAAGGCAAGCCGACTAATTCAGAATTCATAGCACTTATATCAGATAATATAAGGCTTCATCAGACAGCAGTTTGATGGTTTTTTAGGAATTATACTGACAGTTTATCAGCTTTTTTGCGGTTTTTTCTTGCTATATTGAACTTTGTATATTATAATATTAACGTATTTGTAAAAATGTTTTAACAAAATTGTAATATTTAGGAGTTTTATATATGCGTAAAAGAGTATTCAAAACGTTTGCTGCAGCAGCATTGGCAACAACTATTGCGGGAACAACAATTATAGGTTCAACAGCATTTGCTGACGAAATCAGTACACTTACACAGCAGAAGCAGGATAAACAGAATGAACTTGATCAGCTGCAGCAGCAGGCTGCCTATCTTCTTACAGAGATGAGTTCTTTAGAACAGGATATGGCAGATCTCTCAGATGAGATTGACCAGACTAACGCTGATCTTGAAGCTGCACAGCAGTTACAGCAGAAACAGTTTGATGATACTAAATTAAGAATTAAATATATGTATGAAGACCAGTCAACATCAATTTCAGATGTATTCCTTACAGCATCTGATATGAGTGATGTTATTAATAAGGCAAGTTATATGCAGCAGGTATATGACTATGATCGTAACAAGCTTGAAGAGATGGCTGCAACAGCAGCATCTATCGCTGAATATAAAAGTGATTTAGAGACTAAGCAGGCAGCTCTTAATGACAAGCAGAAGGAGCTTACTAACAAGCAGGCTACACTTTATACAGCAATTGATGCTGCACAGAGTGATATCAGCAACTTTGACGAATTATTAGCAGAAGCTAATGAAAAAGCTGCTAAGGCATTAGAACAGAAAAGACAGGCAGAAGCAGCAAGAGCAGCTGCAACAAGCGGTCAGACAACAACTAAGACAAAAGTTACATCAATACCTACATCAGCTAATAATGATTCATCAGTTGCATCTAACATTGTTTCAATAGCTTACAGATATGTTGGTGTTCCTTATAGAAGTGGTGGAGCTTCACCAAGTGGATTTGACTGTTCAGGTCTTGTATCATATGTACTTGCACAGGCAGGTATATCTGGTGTTGCCCGTTCATCAAGTTCACAGGCATATGGAGGCGTTGCTGTATCAGGTGGCATAAGTGCCGCACAGCCAGGTGATGTAATATGTTACCCGGGACACGTTGGTATCTACATCGGCGGAGGACAGATGATACATGCTTCTGTACCTGGTGATTATGTAAAGGTTTCTTCAGTTAATATCGGAATGCAGATAATTGGTGTAAGAAGATACTGGTAATTGATATATTTTGAAAAATATGTTTTAATATAGTTATTACATTGATTATATTTATACATTTAGTTACATAGATGTATAGAAAGGGGATTATATGAAGAATGTTTTATTTATTGCATCAGAAGCAGTACCTTTCATTAAAACAGGAGGTTTAGCTGACGTTGTTGGTTCGCTTCCTAAGTATTTTAATAAGGATGAATTTGATGTTCGTGTTATGATTCCAAAGTATACATGTATTCCTTGGGAGTACAGAGAGAAGATGGTATACAAGACTCATTTCTATATTGATTTAGCTTGGCGTACACAGTACGTTGGCGTATTTGAAATGGAGTATGATGGAGTTACATTCTATTTTATTGATAATGAATTCTATTTTGGAGGACCAAAGCCTTATAGCTGGATACACGAAGATATTGAGAAATTTGCATTCTTTAGTAAAGCTGCTTTGTCAGCAATACCTGTTATTGGTTTTAAGCCAGACATAATACATTGCAATGACTGGCAGACAGGACTTATTCCGGTATATTTACACGAGCGTTTTGCACTTGGGGATTTCTACAATGGTGTAAAGTCAATAATGACTATACATAACCTTAAGTTCCAGGGTATATGGGATCTTAAGAAGGTAAAGGATATTACCGGATTAGATGACAGCTATTTTACATCAGATAAGCTTGAAGCATATAAAGATGCTAATTATCTTAAGGGCGGCATAGTATACGCTGACAGGGTAACTACTGTTAGCGAGACATATGCAGAGGAGATTAAGACACCTTTCTATGGTGAGAATCTTGATGGTCTTATGAATGCAAGAGCTAATGTTCTTAGTGGTATTGTTAATGGCATAGATTACGAAGTATATAATCCTATGACAGATAAATCTCTTGCGGCTAACTATAATCAGATTACTTTCCGTAAAGAAAAGTGGAAGAATAAAGTTGCTCTCCAGAAAGAACTGGGACTTGCACAGGATAAGAGCAAGTTTATGATAGGTATAGTATCAAGACTTACAGACCAGAAGGGTCTCGATTTAATTGCTTATGTTATGGACGAGTTATGTGCAGAAGATGTACAGCTTGTAGTTCTTGGAACTGGTGAAGAGAAATATGAGAATATGTTCAGACATTTTGACTGGAAATATAATGACAGAGTATCTGCTAATATTTACTATTCAGAGGAGATGTCACACAAGATATATGCAGCTTGTGATGCATTCCTTATGCCTTCATTGTTTGAGCCTTGTGGACTCAGCCAGCTTATGTCTTTAAGATATGGTACAGTGCCTATAGTTAGAGAGACAGGTGGTCTTAAGGATACAGTTGAGCCATATAATGAATATGAGAGTACAGGAACAGGCTTCTCATTTGCTAATTACAATGCCCACGAAATGCTTGGGATTATTAATTATGCTAAGAGCGTATACTATAACCACAAGAGAGAGTGGAACAAGATAGTTGACAGAGGAATGAAAGCAGATTTCTCTTGGAAGAGTTCAGCTAAGAAGTATGAGGAATTATATAATTCTTTGTTCTAGGATATAATATGACTACTTCGTAGTCACTTAGAAGTTCCTTACGGAACTTTACATGTGCAGAAAAACTGCACGAGAATTATGATATAATATGACTACTTCGTAGTCACTAAGAAGTTTCTTCGAAACTTCGGATGCGTTGAAGAACAACG
>ERZ779654.1552-NODE-1552-length-10515-cov-1.742065_pt1 | contig 10515 bp, 5 predicted proteins | sample MGYA00511075_ERZ779654 | MGnify/ENA primary metagenome ERZ779654 (study PRJEB29588, sample SAMEA2155636) | human gut metagenome | biome: human gut; feature: human-associated habitat; material: faeces | place: Denmark | collected 2008/2010 ...
GACGGGCCGGCCGTAAGTCGCACTGCGGTTTTCCGGATCGGAGTCATGGTTGATGGTAATGATGTTTACTTTCGGACCGACCAAAACATGTTTGCCGAGTGTAATGCCGCCACGTCCGAAAAACGTGCAGCACTGTTGGATAAAGCAGCCTTTACCTATCTTTATATGCTTGCCGTAATCCACATAAAACGGAGGTAGTAAGGTTACGGATTCATCCACTTCCTGCCCGATGATTTCTCCCAGTATCCGGCGGACTTCATCCGGTGTATGGTAACCGTTGTTCAGTTCGGCCGCTGTTTTCATTGTATCCCAAATGGAGTTTATTAACTCGTCGTATCCTTGATCCGACGGGGAAACAATTTCTCCGTTCAAGTCTCTTGCAAAAATTTCATTCATAATGATGCTTCGTTTAATGTTCTGGTGCAAAGTTACGAAGAGAGCCTCGTAACAACTTTGCTACGAGGCTCAATTAATTTTGTCCTGAAGTTCATTTTACCATGACGGGGCTACACCGTAGGCTTCCTTATATATTTTGGAGAAATGCGACAGGTTCTTGAAGCCTACATCGAAACAGGCTTCCGTCACTCTTTTCTTGCCCGATTTTATCAGGCCGTGCGCTGCCTCCAGACGACGCCTGATAATCCATTTCTGTGGTGTCAAATCGCTCACTTTGGCAAAATCACGTTTGAAGGTTGCCAGACTGCGTCCTGTATAACTCGCGATTTCCCCCATCGAGAGGTCATACATGTAATTCTCATTCAGGTAGTCGAGAATGTCTATTTTCCATGGTTCCACGAAATCGAACAGCGAAGCATAGAGGTTCCTGTCGGTATTGAGCAGTACATACAGCCCCTCGGTCATTTTTAACTTCAGTACATCTTCGGAAGGCTTTTCGCCCGCATCAAAATAAGGGATAACCGATTCGAACAGCGACCGAATGTCGGGTCTGTTACTCGGTAATACACGCAGGCTTGCTTTTTCACGTTTGGAGTCGGCCGGTATCTGTTGTTGGTTGAGTGTATGGTAAAACTCCCTCAGAAAAGGCTTTGTGAATTTCAGCACGACGGAGCGGTAGGGCTTATCGTCCTCACCCTTTTTTTGCAGCCACATCCGGTTATCACGCCGCATGAAGGCGCAGTCTCCCGGATGCAGAACGGTTTTCTTTCCCCGTTCCTCTATTTCCAATTCGCCGGAGCATAGATAAATAAGCGTATGCTCCCTGTTTTCGTGGGCACACCCCCGGTCATCGGTGAAATAGCTCGCTATAAGCACATTCAAGCAATCAAATACATCTAATTGTTCCATATTGTCAGCCTTTTATTTTTGCAAAGGTAGCAAGTTCTATTTGCTTTTTATTTGTTGTGAAGCTCAATGTTTTCTCAAGAAATCATGAGGAACAATTTATCCTATCAAAAAAACACATTATCTTTGCAATACAATTTGAGCTGTTTAGCCGCTTTCCTATCCATGCCTTATACCTCATGCGAATTCTTTTTTATCTGTTTGCGACCAAATAAATAGCTTCAGACTGTATCAAATATAAATAAAAGCAAGATGACGAGCTACATTTTGAACCGCCAATGACGATTCTTAGTCTTTAGAAGACCTTTTCTTAATTTATTTTACAAAAAAGTATTTTTCCCTCACCCGCTCCGAAATCTTATGTGTCTACTTAGTATAAAGCGAATTTTTATACTAATGTTAATCTAAAATTTAAGTTATGAAACACAAGATTTTACTTGTACTTCTTTTAGGCTTGATGGTTGCGTTTACAGCCTCTGCCCAGAAGGTAACCTTGCAATTTCGGCAAGTTAAGTTAGCAAAAGTCTTTGATGCTATCACTCAACAAACAGGGCTAACTGTAGCATACAGTCGTCCTACGGTTGATCCTGACCGAATTGTAACTATTGAAGCTAATAAAGAAGAACTTTCCCAAGTACTTACTCAATTAATGAAAGGTACGAATGTGACCTTTGAAATTGGTGAGAAGAAAATCTATTTGAAAGAAAAGCCAACTTCGGATGTACAGCAAAGCCGAAAAGTTAAAACAATCTCTGGTACCATAGTTGATGATAAAGGCGAGCCGGTGATTGGTGCCAGTATCATAATTGAAGGAACTTCACAAGGTACTATCACTAACATTGATGGTGAATATACTTTGGCTAATGTCCCTGAGAATAGCATGATTACTATTTCATTTGTAGGCTATAAGTCGTTAACCTTTGCTGCTAATGATAAAACTTTGGCAAATATCACTTTGAAAGAAGATAGCGAATTGATAGATGAAGTAGTAGTAGTGGGTTATGGTGTGCAAAAAAAGAGAGATGTAACAGGTGCAATGGCTTCTGTAGATGCAGCGAAGATAGCTTCAGTTCCTGTAACTTCAGCTTCTGAAGCTTTACAAGGACGTGCTTCCGGTGTATTGGTTTCTCAGGATAATTGGGCGCCGGGTACCTCGCCTACAGTTTTAATTCGTGGAAAACGTTCAATCAATGCCAGTAATGAACCGTTATATGTAGTTGATGGTGTACCTATTACAGGCGGACTTCGAGAAATAAGCCCTTCGGATATTGCTTCAATGGAAGTCTTGAAAGATGCATCCGCTACTGCCATTTATGGTTCAAGAGGTGCTGATGGCGTTGTTTTGATTACGACCAAACAAGGTAAAGATGGTAAAACGCAGGTTGACTATTCCGGGTACTTTGGTGTTCAAACTATACAGAATAAACTGGAATTAATGAATGGAGCCCAATATGCAGAATATGTGCGTGAGGCTTACCGCAATACAAATAGTTCGAACAAATATCCTACGGAATATCCTGATAAAACAGCGGATATGGCAAATCCCATGTTCAAACAGGACGCCTATGTACTTGAATCATTGATGATGGCTTATGATGAAAATGGAAATTATGACCCTTCAAAAGTACGTTCTGATAATTGGTTTGATCATGTTACACGCAATGGTATTATAACCGACCATCAGATAAGCGTCAATGGTGGAAATGCCAAAACAAATTTTTTGGCATCTGCTACTTATAATAAGAATGAAGGTATCATGAAAGATCAGAGTTACGAACGTTATTCTATACGTTTGAACTTGAATCATGAAATCAACCAGTGGTTTAAATTTGGACTTCAAACGCAATACTCACATTCTGTAAAGGAGCGTGGTAGTGGGATGGAAGGTGATGCTTATATGTACCGCATCAGTCCTTTGGGCTCATTACGCAATGAGGATGGTACTCCCACTCAGTTGGTAGCCTCTGATGCTCAGATGTGGAACCCTTTGATGAATCTTGAAGAAGGAGCAGTATCTGCACCTGAGAAAGTTAGTCGATATTTAGGTAGTTATTATGTGGAAGTGACCTTCCCTGTAAAGGGTTTGAAATTCAAAAGTAATTTAGGACTTGATGCCCGTACTAAACAAGATTATCAATTCTATTCCTCTAACACAAGTACCCGCCAGTTAGGAACATCTTATGCTTATAATGGTATGAGTAAATACACGATGATGACTCTTGAGAACATGCTGTTCTATAACCGCAATTTTGGTAAAGACCATACTTTGGGGGTGACCTTGCTGCAATCTATTCAGGAAGATAAGACAGAATCGAATAAGATTGGAGTGCAGGATGTTACTTCAGATGATTTGCTGTACAACGACTTGGCATCTTCTTCTATTATAGATAAAATAGGTAGTAATTTGACAAAGTGGACTATGGCGTCTTTTATGGGACGTGTCAATTATGGATTTAAAGGAAGATATCTCTTTACCGGTTCAGTACGTTATGATGGCTCTTCCCGTTTAGCAGAGGGGCACAAATGGGTTGCTTTCCCATCTGTGGCATTGGCGTGGCGTGTCAGTGAAGAAGCTTTTATGAAGAAGCAGAATTTCCTTTCTAATTTAAAGTTAAGAGCTGGTTGGGGAAAGACTGGTAATTCTTCTATTGATCCTTATATGACGAGAGGCGGTCTTGGCTTGTCTACATATGTATGGGATAATGGAGCTTCTGAAGTATTAGGATATGCACCTAAGATAATGGCAAATAGTGAATTAACTTGGGAAACCACAAAACAATGGAACGTAGGTGTAGACTTTGGTTTCTTTAATAACAGACTAAGTGGTACTGTTGATTTATACCTTCAACACACTTCTGACCTTTTGCTGGAACGTCAGATACCTGTCGTGTCCGGATTTGGGAGTGTCCTTTCCAATGTAGGTGAAACTAAAAATAAAGGTATTGAGATTTCACTTTCTTCTTTGAATATCAATACGAAAAGTTTCCAGTGGACTACCGACGTGATGTTCTATGCAAATAAAGAATCTATCGAATCACTGTATAATGGGAAAGTAGATGATATTGGTAATAAGTGGTTTATCGGACATCCTATTAATGTGCATTATGATTATGAGAAAATAGGAATCTGGCAGAATACATCGGAAGATTTGGCTGAAATGGAAGAGTTTAATAAGAATGGTGCCAACTTTAAACCGGGAGATATAAAGATATGGGATAACGGCGATAAGAAAATTACGGAGGCTGATCGTAAAATATTAGGTTCTACCAGTCCGAAGTTCATTGCAAGTATGGTGAATAGTATCAGCTATAAAGGGTTTGATTTTTCTATTTTCCTGTATGCCAGTGTGGGAGCTATGCTTAATAATAATATTGAGTATTTGAATAAACCCGGACGTGCTAACAGTATTGTTATTGATTACTGGACTCCGACGAATCCGACAAATGCCTATCCACGCCCAAGTGTTGACAATGCTTCACCAGCTTATGTGAAGTCACTTCAATATGAAAAGGCCGATTTCATCAGAGTTAGAAATATAACTTTGGGATATACTTTACCAGAGAAATTATTGAAAAAAATACGTGCTCGTAAAATACGTGTATATCTTTCTGCAAACAATCCATTTGTTATTACCGGATTCTCTGGAATTGATCCTGAAGGAGCAAGAGGCTATACAGCGCCAAGTGCTTCGACATGGATGGGTGGAGTAAATCTTTCTTTCTAAAATTAATCAGAGTTCTAAATCTTTAAAATAGTTGAGATATGAAAATAAGATATATTAGTATTATGTTGTTGTTTGCTTTCTTGGTTTCGGGTTGCAGCGATTGGCTGCAAGAAGATGATTCTTCAAAGCTGACATATGATTTTTATGCTACTGAGAAGGGAATAGATGCAGCATTAGTTGCCACTTATTCATATATGAGATGGGGAGCCGGCAATAAGGCCAGATATAATATGATGACTGAATTAGGAGTTGATTTGTTTACTGAAGCACGTGACGGAAAGACTCGCGAATCTTTTAATCGTTATGAATCCGGTTTTATGAATCCTTCTTTGAAGGTTTTATATGAATTCTGGGAAAATCATTATAAAGCAATCAGTACGGCGAATATTGCTATAAACCAAGTAGAAAAAAGTACTGAATTATCCGAAGCTAAAAAAGAACTGAGTTTAGGAGAATTGCATTTTTTGCGTGCTTATTTTTATTTTGATTTAGTGCAGCAGTTTGGCAAAATACCTTTGGAAACAAAAGGTAATTTTGAAGTGAGGACTGATTATAAACGGGCACCTGTAGCAGATATCTATAATCAGATTGTTAGTGATTTGAGAATTGCAGAGCCGTTGCTTCCAACAAAACCCGCGAATGGAGGCAAGGCTTCAAGAGATGCAGCCGCACACCTTCTTGCTAAGGTGTATTTGACTCGTGCCAGTGCGGAAACAGATATTCGTGGCATGAAGCCTACCGATCTGGATAGTTGTCTTTATTATGCAGAGAGTGTATTACCGGAGAATGGAGGTACGCACAAATTAATGAGCAACTATGCGGACTTATGGGATATGAAGAATCAGGGCAACTCAGAAGTAATTTATGCAGTGCAATTTACAAATAATCCGTTGTATAATGATGACGGAAACTGGTTTCATCTTTATTGGAATGCAGCCATGTATGAATTACAACCGGGTATGATACGTGATATTGCAAATGGACGTCCTTATGGAATGATTCGTCCGACTGATAAGACTTTACTCACTCTTTTCGATCGTAAAAACGACTCTCGTTTCTATAAGAGTTTCAAAATGGCTTTTTATGCGAATAACAAAAAGACATTGCCTAAATGGGAAACTTTATCCTATAATGGTGAGGTTTATTTCACTCCCGATCCGGCAAAAGGACAAAAAGAAGGTAAGAATAAAATTGAATTAGGAGATACAGCTATCTATTTCTCAGTACAGAAATGTGGCTTGCAACCAGGAACATTAGAGATGAAAAAGTATCTCGCTAACTTTAAATATGTATATATGCCTTATGAGATGCACGATATAGAAGGTCATCCCGTACTGGTTAAACATCTTGATCCTACACGTCCGGATAAAAATACGCAAGCAGGTGCACGGGAATGGGTACGCATGCGTTTGGGAGAAACTTATCTGATTGCAGCCGAAGCTGCTGGTAGAAAAGGAGATTATGAGTTGGCAGCAAAATATATCAATGTAGTTAGGAAGCGTGCAGCATGGGCTGATAAAGAAGTGAAAGCTCCCCAATATTGGAAAGAAGAAGGTGGCGAAATGAATGACATGAACAGTACCTACGATTTGATAAAAGTTACACCGGATGAATTGAAGAGCGATTTTGTCACTTTTATCTTGGATGAAAGAGGCCGGGAGTTGTTAGGTGAAATTTATCGATGGGAAGACTTGGTACGTTGCGGGGTTCTGTATGATTGGGTTATGAAATTCAATGGAGAAGCCAAAGCTGCCGGAACCATGAGACCTTTCCATAAGTTACGTCCTATTCCTCAAAATCATATCGACCGTTTGAAACCGGCAGGTAAGATTGAGGAAGAACAAAATGAAGGATACTATTAATAGATAGAAGAATGAAAAAATTACCGATACTATTATTATTTCTATTGGTCTTTTTCCTGACCTATGCGCAGCAGGATACTCATAAGCGTTTATTCATTCTGCTCGGGCAATCCAATATGTCAGGGAGGGCACCTATAGAAAATGCGGATACGGCAGCTTTACCATTGGTAAAGCTGCTGGATGCCGACGGACGTTTTGAAGTTGCCCGAAATCCATTGAACCGTTTCTCAAATATCCGTAAGGGTATTACGATGCAAAAATTAGGTCCCGGCTACCATTTTGCTAAGACTTTGTCCGAGCAGTTGCAGGATACTATATATCTTGTAGTCAATGCACGTGGAGGTACAGCTTTAGAGCGTTTCATGAAGAAGGATCCGGCAGGCTATTATAAAAAAACATTAAGCCGTATAAAACAAGCATTGCGTGCGTACCCCGATATGAAACCAGAAGCCATAATATGGCATCAGGGAGAATCAAACCGGGATGATTATCAGAACTATCTGAATCATTTGAATAAATTGGTTACAGATTTGCGTACCGATTTAGGTATTCCCGATTTACCCTTTATTGCAGGAGAAATAGGAAAGTGGAATCCGGATTATTCGCATATTGTGAAACGGATTGCTGCGATTCCTGATAGCATTTCTTACGCGAGTCTTGTTTCGTCTGAAGAGCTGACTAATATTGATGAGTTCCATTTCGATGCAAAGTCACAAAAAATATTAGGTGAACGTTACGCAAAGAAATATCTTGAAATATCCGGAATAGAGGTTACAAGACTGGCACAGATACGTGCTAAACTGTTTGATCCGAATAGTTCGGGTGTATTGGTAGCTTCTCATCGCGGTGACTGGCGAAATGCTTGCGAGAACTCACTGGAAGCCATTGAAAACGCTATCCATATGGGAGTTGACATTGTTGAAGTAGATCTTGGCCGGACTAAAGACGGGCATTTGATTCTCATGCATGACCAGACACTTGACCGTACTACTACCGGAAAAGGAAAAGTTGAAGATCATACTTTAGCTGAGATAAAAGATTTGCGCTTACGAAATGGCTGTCATATTAAGACTATTTATAAAGTTCCCACATTAGAGGAAGCTCTATTGCTGGCTAAGGGAAAAGTGATGCTTAATCTGGACAAAGCTTTTGACTATTTCGATCAGGTTTATGAATTACTGGAAAAAACAGGAACTACTAATCTGGTAATAATGAAAAGTAATGCTCCGGCTGAAGATGTGAAGCGTGATTATGGAAAATACTTGGATAAAGTAGTTTTTATGCCAAAGGTTAATTTGGATGATAAAGACGCTATTCAGAAGTTAAATGATTATCTTCGGGTATTGAAACCGGTGGCTATTGAGTTTAAGTTTGCCTATGATACAAATCCGTTGCCCTATGAGGTTAAAAAAATCATGGCTGGTAAATCTCATATATGGTATAATACGTTATGGGATACACATGCCGGTGGACACGACGATGATTGTTCACTGCTAAATAAGGATAAAGGCTATGGTTACCTGATAAATAATCTGGGTGCTACTATCTTGCAGACAGACCGTCCGGCATACTTGATTGACTATTTGAAATATAAAGCAAAAGTTATGAATTGTGATCGCGATTGGACTTATTTAAAATCAGAGAATGAATATCAAGCTCCTTCTGTATCGAATTTTACTATTGAAGAGAGTTTCTTGAAAGGAAAGCAAAGTCCGCAGACGAATGAAGATGGCATCATTGTCACTCCTTATTTCGCGGCCGTTATTGATGGAGCTACCGCTAAATCTACTTTCACTCATGATGGCAAGAAAACAGGCCGTCTGGCTATGGAACTTGCTTTGGAGGCTATTCGTGAATTTCCCAAGGATATTGATGCAACAGAAGCACTTCGTAGAATTACAGAAAAAATACACCAGTTTTATGTAGAACACAACTTACTTGATGAATTGAAAACCGAACCGGGAAAGCGCTTTACTGCTAATGGAGTGATTTATAGTTATACCCGAAATGAGGTATGGCAGGTAGGCGATTGTCAATGTATCATTGGAAACTTGTATTCTTCTAACGAGAAAGAAATAGATGCTATCATGGCGAATGCACGTGCTGCTTTCAATGAAGTTGCTTTGCTGAACGGCGCCACAATGGAAGGACTTGAAGCTCATGATTTAGGACGGGATTTTATTTATCCTTTCTTACAGAAACAAGCTCTTTTGCAAAACTGCCCGATAGAAGGGCAACGGTTTGCATTTCCTGTATTCGATGGCTTTCCTATACAAATGAAACAGGTTAATGTCTTTCCGGTAGGAAATGCAGATGAGATAATTTTATCTTCCGATGGTTATCCGCATTTATACTCTACATTGCATGAGTCAGAGTGTTACCTTGCAGATATTTTGGAAAAAGATCCTCTATGTATGCGATTGTACAAGAGTACGAAAGGGGTTAAAAAAGGAAATTGCTCCTTTGATGATCGTGCTTATTTAAAAATAAAGCTCAAGAAGTAATTTATAAAATAAAAAATCATGAAAAATTTATTTGATATTAATGGCAAAGTAATTGTCATTACAGGTGGTTGCGGCATTTTAGGTAGGGGGATAGCTCTTTATTTAGCTGAACAGGGAGCTAAAATCGTTATTCTTGACCGTATGGAAGAAATCGGCAAAGAACTGGAAACTGAACTGAAGATGAAAACAGAAGCTATGTTTTTGGTAACGGATGTTCTAAAAAAAGAAGTATTGGAAGAAAATAAAATAGCCATTCTGGAACGCTTTAACACTATTGATATCTTGTTGAATGCTGCCGGAGGAAATATGTCTGGTGCTACTATTGCTCCGGATAAGACGATTCTCGATTTGGAAGTGGATGCCTTCAGAAAAGTAGTAGACTTGAACCTCTTTGGCACAGTATTACCTACGATGGCATTCGTCGATGTAATGGCAAAGAACAAAGAAGGGGTTATCGTTAACTTTTGTTCCGAGTCAGCTCTGCGGCCTCTTACACGTGTGGTAGGGTATGGTTCTGCTAAAGCTGCCATAGCTAACTACACCCGTTATATGGCTACGGAACTAGCAACAAAATTCAGTCCTGAAATTCGTGTAAACGCCATCGTTCCTGGCTTCTTGCTGACAAATCAGAATCGTGCCCTGTTGACTAATCCGGACGGAGTTTATACCGACCGCGCAAAGGCTATCATTGCCCACACCCCATGCGGACGCTTTGCCGAACCGGAGGAACTGTTTGGAACTATCCACTATCTTATCAGTGATGCTTCCAGTTTTGTAACTGGTGCTTTGTCTGTGGTAGACGGTGGTTTTGATGCATTTTCCATATAAGACATAACAGCATAAACATAATATATTAAATCAACTTACTATGATACTTTGTGAACAAACTTGGCGCTGGTACGGTCCTAATGACCCGGTTAGTCTGTGGGACATCAAACAAGCCGGAGCAACTGGCATTGTGAACGCCCTGCACCACATTCCGAACGGTGAAGTATGGACAGTAGAAGAGATCATAAAACGCAAAGAAATGATTGAAGCTGTCGGTCTGCGCTGGTCAGTAGTAGAAAGTGTGCCTGTACATGAGCATATCAAGACTCAGACAGGAGATTTCCAGAAATACATC